>WNGL01000534.1_pt1 | contig 45005 bp, 27 predicted proteins | sample 5400591 | NCBI WGS metagenome assembly WNGL01 (sample SAMN13153377, study PRJNA577476) | soil metagenome | isolation source: 80 cm soil or saprolite under Garry oak tree replicate 1 | place: USA:California | collected 2016-06-15 | reverse complement strand
GTAACCGCCACAACGGGCACTGAAGCAGCCGCATTAAAATCCAGCGATCGGGGTTTTCGGCTGATCATCTTCGCTGATGCAAGTGCGTATTCTGCATACGCTCCGATGAATTGCGGATTCGTGACGCCGTAAATCTCGTTACCCGCTTTAAACTCGGTCACGCCGGCACCTACGGCTTCTACGATCCCCGATAGATCCGACCCTAACGTCAGCGGCAACGAGGCATTCACCACGCTCTTCTGTTCACGGATGAGCGCGTCCCACGGCCCCACGCCCGCCGCCGCGGTGCGAACGAGGACTTCTCCATCCTTCGGCGTGGGGATAGGGATTTCTTCAATTACAACGACGTCGGGTGGACCGAACTGATGGATTCTTCCTGCCTTCATTGCTCCTCCTGTTTTGAGCTATAAATCAAGCATCCTCGTGAATGAAATCCTCGCGTAGTTTGCGGTCTTGTAGCGCGCTCCAGTTCTCGTCAAAACGAAGAATGGTCGTGTCCGGACGCTGACTTGTCTGCGCTGGCCCAGCAGGCATCGACGCTTGCGCAGATGTGTCAGACACTAAGACTTGCGACGAAGATCCACGCGATAAAGACCCAATCAAAGTGAGCGAGGAACCGGAGCAGAGCTCGCATGTGCACAGATCACTCCGAGTGGTTTATTCAAAGTGGCTCCGCGTTGAGGACGAGTAAACATGTGTGGATGCATAGTTCGGTAGGTCTGGCGTTCCACCTCATAAGGACCGAATCCAAGGACCTAGCGGCGCACAGCTCCTTGCTTCCCTCCCGATTCAGGATCGTCCGCCGGATTAAAGTAACGCGTGTCAGTTGGTCCATATCCTGAGATTTGGACCACCACGGGGTCAGCACCAGTCTGTGCGAAATGATCTATTCTGCCGGGTTCCGAATAGACACTGCCCGGGGACAGGGCCTTAAGTGAGTTCTCATCGAAATGTGTGCCGTACCCGAAGTGCCATTCGCCCGAGACCACTACAGCCATCCGATCGTCACGATGCGAGTGCGCCTGGATCGTGGTATGAGGAGGAACAAAGAGCAGGATCGAATAGAACCCTGCTTTTGACGGCTCCCCAAAGAGCACCTTCGTATGCACGCCCGCCCGCTTAGAACTTCCGATCTGGCTGTCACCGGCTCCGCCGCTCAGCACTTCCGCTGGCGTCATGCGCATCTCCGGAAGAGACGAGGTGGTCGCCGCCGACGCAACCGCAACAACACAAATGAGTGCAAAACATAGATTCTTCCGCATTCTGCAGAACCCCCCGTTTCCGTTTTGTTCGGCCAATATCTCGCCTAATTCCACGCTCACAGGAATTTGAGGAGCGCATCGATGGTCTCCTTGGGGCGTTCCTCCATGACCCAATGACCGGTGTCCTTCAGTTCGACCACGCGTACGTCGTTCGCCACGAGGTACATCTGCGGGAACAGTGTGCTTGCGCTTGCCTTCTCGCCGGCTATGGCAAGGACGGGCATCGTTAGTTTTGTCTTCGCTAGTTCTGCGAAATCCTTTGCGGTTTGTGGCCAGGCGGCAAAATAGGCCCAGGCAGCGCGCATCCGACCGGGCCGCGAGTATGCTGCGACGTAAGCCTCGCGATCTGCGAGCGGAACCGATTTCGTTTTGTCGGCTGCGAGATCATTCCAGAAGTACGCAAAATAGGTACTTTCCCGCCCCGCTACCAATGCTTCCGGCGTTGGACCATGGAAGCGGAAGTGCCACAGACCTGCATTGTTGTAGTACGGTTCCCATCCTTCCACTCCCGGAAGAAACGCGTCCATGACAACAAGCTTTTCCACCTCGCTCGGGTACATAGCAGCGTATGCATACGCGACCATCAATCCGATGTCATGCCCCACGACGCACGCCTTGTCAACATGGAGCAATAGGGATAAGGCGTGAATGCGGATGGCTGCGTTTTTCATATCTAGCCCGTCATTTGGTATGTCCGAATCACCTATTCCTGGCAAGTCCGGCACAATGACGGTGAATCTTTCGGCAAGAAGCGGAATGATCGGCTTCCACATGCGTGATGTCTGTGTGTATCCATGAAGCAGGATCACTGCCGGACCATGACCCGCGATCAGATAGTGGAGTTTGACGCCGTCAACTTCCGCAGTCTTTGACGCGACTGCTTCGACTGCAGCATGCGCTGTTGTTACGCATGAGAGCGTGAGCAGCAAAGAAACGATGATGGTCAAGCGCCTAAACGCGACATGAATTCCAAGCTGGAAAGACAACTGCCGACCGCTCTGCAGTCCGGCTATTAGTGCATTTTTCATGATCGTCTCCTGTAATGACTTGTGAAGTTCCTCGCGGTCGGCCACTTACGCGCTCACACGACTGTGAGACTGAGTCGACGCATGTTGAAGAGCCCACTCCAGAGAGTAATCCGCAACGTGTTCCCAACCATCCTGACCGAGCGTGAAGTGGGTCCTTTCCGGAAATTCCTTGTACTCAGTAATGGCTTCAGAGTTGCGGTACAGCTTGAAATTGGCCTCAACAACTGATGGCGGAGAGACGTGATCGCTTCCACCAGAAATCAGCAACAGAGGAGCGCGTTCATTGTTCTGAAAGTCAACGGCTGTCGCCGCGTGCGGATTGAAATTCGCGAATGCGGCCTGAAATAGCACGTGATCTGGCCCAGGGACGGCGTAGCGGTTGTATGCAGCCAGCGACTCATCCTCGCTCAGATTGTTGGTGAAAGCGTAGTGAAACTGTTCGGGTGTTAATGGGACGACACGGTGATTATTCGCCGGATTACTCAACGCCGGAAAGGACACCTTTAGCGTCGAGAAGGGCAAAAAGAGAATACCTTTCACCGGAGCCGGAGCAATCGCCACGCCTGCTGCGCCACGGCCTCGGTCAATGAGAATCTGCGTTATCAGGCCACCGAAAGAGTGCCCGATAATAATCGGAGCCGAATCCAATTCGCGGATGATTTTCTCGTAGTGGTCGACGACTTCAGTGATTCCCAACGTCGAGATCGGCGAAGGATCGCGTCGGAGTTCGTCGATACCGACGTCCATTCCTGGCCAGCTCTTGGCGATAACGTGAAACCCCTTATCTGTGAAACGCTTGACCCAGTTCTCCCAACTGAGTGCGGTCATCCAAAGACCGTTGATCAGCACTACCGAAGTTGGTTGTTGTGGCATAGTTTTTCCTTTCGTCGCGACGCGGCGCGATTTGGTTAATGCATTGAGTTGTTGACAGGAAGGACTGTCAGATTTTCCGGCACGTCTCGAAGAGATACCAGACGCGTTGTTCCGCCTGATCGATCCAAGTTTCCAGAAAGCTGGCGCTCGCCACATCGCCTTGGTCTTCGCATATGCCATGCGCCTCTCGCAGGAAGGCAGCTAACTGTAGGTTGTCTTCACGGAGCTCAGCCAACATCTGGGGAGGCGTCAAGTCCTCTGCGTCGTTATCCGTTAAACGCTGTCGCCGCGAAATGTCACCGATAGAGCGAAGTGTAGGGTATCCAACCTTTCGTACACGCTCGGCGATAATATCGGTAGATCCATAAATGCTGGTCGCTTGTTCATCGAGCAACAGATGAAAATCGCGAAAGTGGGGCCCCGACATGTGCCAATGGAAATTCTTCGTCTTCATGTAAAGCGCAAACATGTCTGCAAGCAGAGTGTTTAGCGCGGCAGCAATGGTTAGGCTAGCTTCTGGACCAAGGTCAGACGGCGTCTCGCCCGCAACAACCGGCGAATTGGCACTTGAGTGGGTCATCGACGAAAACTCCTCAGGAGTCATAAAGACATTTGTCCCGGTGCTCGATTGTTTGAGGGCCTTACGGAGACCAGCTAACCCTCGATATAAAGCGATTGGCGAACTGGCCGTGACGGTCATGCATTCCCGTCAACTGAATTTCGGCGTTGTGCAACAGTACACAGCCATGATCATCCGAGACACGATTCGTTTCTTGTCGAAACAGGACGGGCTTTGAATAAAGAGGACACTGCCGGAATTCACGACAATTCTGCTGCTTTATCGTGTGCAGGAACTGATCCATTGCCTTTCGATCAGAAGAGAATTATCGTTGTCTTACGTGAGGTCGATGGATGAGAGAACAAGGCGCATATGGGAATAAGCTTGGCGAAGCTTTCCACATGCAGAATGTGCCCACGCTTATTTCTCGACCGTTGCAAAAATCCACGATTGCCGTCACCGAACTTCGATGTGAACAACGAAACCTGGGAAAAACCCGACACATTCCTCGCGAAGACGCGTATCTGATTGCACTTCAGCTGCGTGCGTGCCACGATCACGATCTCTATTTCGACGGTCGATTCATACGGCCTACGAATTGGGGAGCTGGTGTCACCAGCATTTACGATCTGCGTCGGGATCCGGTTGCTGACTTAAGAGATCCATCACACTGCCTGATGTTCTATATGCCTCGCAGGGCGCTCGATGATATGACGCATGAGGCTGGGGTGCCTCGGGTCGGTGATCTTCGGCACCAGCTGGGAGTCGGCATTGATGACCCGATCGTGCGAAATCTGCTTTCGTCGCTACTTCCTGCTATGGCGAAGCCAGAAGAAGCGCATCCCCTATTTCTGGATCATGTTGCCTTGTCATTCACCGCCCACATTGCGCACATATATGGCGGTATGGACGCAGCCCGAGGGACTTCTAAGGGCGGTCTTGCACCCTGGCAGGAGCGGAGGGTGAAGGAGTTGATGAGAGCAGGCTTGCACGAAGACATTCCACTCAGCCGTTTGGCGGAGGAATGTGGATTGTCGGTACGGCATTTCGCCCGTGCTTTTCGTTACTCTACTGGGCATTCAGCTCATCGTTGGCTTCTAAAGAACCGCGTTGAACATGCCAGAGAGCTATTGAACAACCGCGCCTTGTCCATATCAGAAGTTGCACTGTCGTGTGGATTCGCCGACCAAAGTCACTTCACGCGCGTATTTGCCGCTATGGTTGGCGTTAGTCCCGGCGTATGGCGGCGCGCCAATGGTCGCGCCCAGGATTCTCAAGTTGCCGACTGAGGACCTCTTCGGTCAGAATGCGCTAAGAATATTTCCTCCCCAAGGGCCGCGGACCCATCTCATCTGTTGCTCCAGTCTTCCCAAGTGTCAGAAGCGACGGCTTGAGCCATTCAGAGTCACGGGTCCAAACGCCGCCTGGCACGAAGGAGAACAGGGAAGGCTGTTGAACGAAACTTCCTTTCGATTTCCTCAATCTCAGGAATCTGCGTGTGCATCCAAGATGCGGTGGCTATCGCCATGGGGGATTGCAGATGACAGACAACAATTCGACAGCGCTTATCACGGGTGGAACGAGCGGAATCGGTCTCGCGACAGCCAAGAAACTCGCTGAGCTTGGCATTCATGTTTTGGTTGTGGGACGAAATGCGGAGCGCGGGAAGAAGGCAGTTGACGAAATTCGGACCGCAGGAGGGAAAGCAGATTTTATTTCTTCCGAGCTTCGAGGCGCAGACAGCGCTCGCGAAGTGGCCAGGAAAGCCATCGAACTCGGAAGTGGCCATGTCGATATTTTCATCAACAATGCCGGCATCTATCCTTTCGGTCCTACGCATGAAATGACGGAAGAGCAATTTGACCGCGTCTTTTCAACAAACGTGAAGGCGCCATATTTCCTGGTCGCTGAGCTTGCTCCACTGATGGCCGAGAGGGGCAAAGGGGCAATCGTTAATCTTTCGACGATGGCTGCCGATTACGGAGCGCCCGGGGTGAGCCTCTACGGTTCGAGCAAGGCCGCCATCAATCTGTTAACGAAAACCTGGACTGCCGAATATGGGCCGAAGGGTGTTCGCGTGAACACAGTGAGTCCGGGACCTACGCGCACGGAGGGTACGGATGCGATGGGAGAGGGTCTCGAACAGCTAGCCGCCCAGGCACCCGCGGGACGTCCGGCAGCAGCCGAGGAAATCGCAGAAGCAATTGTCTTCCTGGCGACAGACCGTGCCAGCTTCATTCACGGCGCAAAACTCGCCGTGGATGGAGGGCGCACCGCCATCTGAATAAAAATTGACAAGTCTGACTGGGCAACTCAGCCCGTTTTAATTCCCAAGTGAACGAAGTGAGTGACAAAAGGAAGGCGGCTGAAGCCTCTGCAATTTGAATGAGAGAACAATGCTCGATCATATGATTCTGACTGTCAGCAATGTCGAACGTTCGTTGGCGTTCTACGAGGCGGCCCTGAAGCCACTTAATATCAAGTTCTTCCTACCTTACAAGGGCGAAAGAGATCATCCTAATCTGTGGGGATTTGGTGATGGCAAGCGGGCCTTCTTCTGGATCAAACAGGGGAAGCCTGATCCAGCGTCCATTCACTGGGGATTCATGTCCGAAAGCAATGGTAAGGTCGACGAATTCTACAGGGCGGCAATATCCGCTGGTGCCAGGGACAATATTTCACCGCGGGCACGAGTGGAATACTATCCGGGATACTATGCCGCCGATGTATTTGACCCGGACGGGTATTCATTCGAGGTCGTCCATAAAAGCTAGTGTTGGAACCTCACATCGCCGCTAGCGCGAGATGCACGAGGTGGATCGAAATTGAACCTTCACCCACGGCAGATGCAACGCGCTTCACGTTGCCGGAACGAATATCTCCGACAGCAAAAACTGCAGGCAAACTGGTTTCCAGCATCTGCGGAGGCCGGCTGAGCGGCCATTTCACTGGCGCGGTGGCCAGAACCGGGTCCAGATCCCGTCCAGTGAGGATGAACCCTTGTTGATCGAGGGCGACACATCCACGCAGCCAATCTGTACGCGGCGAAGCACCCGCCATCACGAACACGTGGCGAATGTCATGCACAGATTCTTCGCCCGTCGCCCGATTCAGCCAGGTAACCCGTTCCAGGTGCGAATCGCCTCCGACTGCAACAATCTCAGTTTGGAGATGCAGTTCAATCGCAGGATTTTCAACAATCCGCTGAACGAGATAGCGCGACATTGTTTCGGACAATTCCTTTCCGCGAACCAGCATGTAGACCTTTTGTACTGTCTCTGCCAGGAAGGCCGCTGCCTGACCCGCAGAGTTGCCGCCACCCACTACGATGATCTCCTCGCCTGTGCAAAGTTGTGCTTCCATGAATGTGGCGGCGTAGTAGATGCCCTGCCCCTCGAACCGTTCCAGATTCTCAACATTCGGCTTGTTGTACTGAGCGCCGGTGGCGATAACAATGCTCCGCGTCTCGATGAGTCGGCCGTTTTCCAAAGTAAGCTCATACGGTTGCTGGTCACATTTGACCTTCACCACTTTCTGGCCGACCGCCATCTGAGCCCCGAATTTCTCTGCCTGAACAACCGCGCGGCCGGCAAGCTCCAGCCCCGAAATGCCCATGGGGAATCCGACATAATTCTCGATCTTTGAACTCGCGCCTGCCTGACCTCCGGGGAACTCAGATTCGATCACCACAGCGTCCAGCCCCTCTGAAGCCGCATACACGGCCGCGGCCAAGCCTGCTGGGCCAGCGCCCACAATCGCGACATCATAAACGCGGTGCTCGTCGATATGGGCCGCGAACCCCAGGCACTCCGCTAGCCGCTGGTTGGTCGGATTTCGCAACACAGCCTTTCCACTGCAGATCACAACGGGAATGTCTTCCAGCTTGATCTCAAACCGATCCAAAAGTTCTTGTGACGCTCGATCGCTGTCGAGATCGACATAGCGATGGGGATGGCCGTTGCGGGTAAGGAACTCTCGCAGGCGCAGCGTATTGGATGAGTGTTGCGATCCCAACACGACCACATTGCCCAGGCCTTCCGAAATCAGCGCGACGCGACGCAGAAGGAATGCGCGCATGAAGATATCGCTCAGCTCAGCATCCTTTGCAATCAACGTGCGCAACGCGTCTGCGCTGAGTTCGAGAAATTCTCCCGTCTCGGCCACCCGCCCTCGCGCGAGAGCGCGGGCCCCAGAGATCAAGACAACTTCACCAGAGAATTGGCCAGGTCCATAAGTGACGAACACCTGCTCACCGGAAAGTCCGGCCATTGCGATGTCAAGCTTTCCTGAGAGCACCACAAAACAAGACATGCCCAACTTGCCCGGCTCGAAAAGAACCTCTCCAGCCTGGACCGATCGGACATTGCCATAGGGCCGGATGCGGGCGATCTGCGCCGGCGTAAGGACAGGAAAAGCCTCCGCTTGCCGGTCAGGCGCATTGATCGATGGCAACATTGTCCATTCTCCTGCAACCGTATTGAATTACCATAAGTGGTCGCTCGCCGCCAGGCACTAAGATCTTCGAAGCAGTTTGCGTTCGTCCAGTTGAAAGGCAAGTCCTCTCCGCGCCATCTCAGTTTAGAACTCCTGGCACCTTGACGATTAACGCCTCGAGTCGCCGGCAGGCCTTGATGGCTGGCTAGTTCAGGAGCGATTCCCAGTTGGCCGGCACCCTCCCTGCTGGTCCAGGTGCGGGCTGATTTCCCGGGTGCGAATGCGGCGGAAGCAACTCTACACCCTTGAGCATCGCCTGCTTCTCGTAATCGAAGAACCAATCCTCACCCGGCTCAAAACTGGTTATGATCGGATGCCCCGTCGCCGCCGCATGCTTTGATGCATGTTGACTCGGAGAACTGTCACAGCATCCGATGTGCCCACACTCCGCACACCGACGGAGATGCAACCACCAACCTTTCGGCGACGCCAGGCATTCTAAACATCCGTCGCCACTTGGTTTCGAAGCGGGGTTGATTCCGCGCGCAGTCTTTTTCATCTCCGATTTTCCCTTCGTAGCCTTTCCTCGCAATAGAAATGTAAAGCCAACAGCAAGACCTTCCCGATACCACCCTTTTCCGCGCGGCTTGGGCTTCGGCCGCCTGGCTGAGTGGCAGCTTGCTGCCTATCGGGATCACCAGTTTGCCATCTCGTACGCCTCGGCCATAGGCAAATGTGGCGGACGAACCTGATCATTTGAATGTTTTCGTAGCCATCGCCTTCCGGTCAACCGAGTCGCTAAACTGAGATGGCCATGGCATAAAGAAAGACGGTAAGTTTCAAAACCGATGACTCACGTAGCTCAATCAGAGGTTTCTCGCTCATTGGGGCCGTGGCAGCCTCTGCAGAACCGCACGTTCCGAAACCTGCTTGCGTCCAACCTGGTCTCTGATATTGGAGCCTTTATGCAGAGTGTCGGCGCGGCTTGGCTGATGACTTCGCTCACCAGGAATCCTCTGTATATCGCCCTGATTCAAACGGCTTCCGCTTTACCGTTTTTTCTGTTGGCGCTACCAGCTGGTTCGATCGGAGACATCTTCGACCGCCGCAAGCTGATACTCGGTACAGAGACGTGGATGTTCGTCATTGCGGTTGCGCTGACTGTGGCTACATTCGCCGGAGTGATGACGCCTTGGCTCCTACTCCTACTTACGCTGGGGTTGTCGATCGGGGATGCGGTCGAATCGCCCACTTGGAGGGCAATCTTTCCTGAGCTGGTAGACAAAGAGGAGTTACCCGCCGCTCTGGCTCTGAATGGGATCGAGTTCAATCTGGCTCGGGCCGTAGGGCCGGGTCTCGGCGGCTTCATTGTTGCATCTGTAGGCGTGGGTGCTGCATTTGCATTCAATGCCCTCTCCTTTTTCGGTGTCATCGCCGTGATTAAGAGATGGAAGAGGCCTGTGCGAAAGAGCACACTGCCTGCAGAGACCTTCCGGGGAGCGACCTCCGCTGCCATTCGCTATGTACGGTATTCCCCGGGTATTCGCAGGCTGCTGCTTCGATCGGCAGTTCTTATCTTTTTCACGAGTTCCTTCTGGGCGCTCCTGCCAACCGCGGCGAGGGAACTCAGTAAAAGCCCAATCGCCTATGGATTCTTGCTCGGGTCCTTCGGATTGGGCGCGGTGCTGGGCGCCGTGGTGCTGCAGCGGACCCGGTCGAAGCTTTCGACGGAGACTCTACTGTCTTCCGCCACAGCGATATTCGCCGCAATTGTCTTAAGCCTGGCATTGTTACGTACACCGGCGATCCTTTGCTTTCTCATGCTTTTTGGAGGTGCTTCCTGGACTGCGATCATGTCCCTCTTCAACATAATGGTGCAAGAGCTTGCGCCCGATTGGGTAAGGGCGCGAGTGCTCGCAGTCTATCTCTTCGTCTTTCAGGGGAGCGTTACCCTAGGTAGCACTCTGTGGGGCTTTGTAGCGTTGCGCACGAGTGTCCATGCAACTCTTGCGACTGCAAGCATCGGAACGGCTGCATGCCTATTGCTACGGCCCTGGTTCAGATTGCCGGATACTAAGCTGGATCTCAGCATCTGGAATCACTGGGTTAAACCGGCCATGATCGAGGAACCTGAGCCCGACGAGGGGCCGGTCCTCGTCACCGTGAAGTATGTAATTGATCCGGCGAAAGCTCCCGAGTTCCTCCGTGAAATCCACAACTATGAGCGAGTCCGTCGCCGAGATGGCGCGATAAGCTGGGGGATCTTCGTCGATACAGAAGCACCGAATACATACCTGGAGAGCTTCAAAGTCGACTCTTGGGCGGAACACGAGCGGCAACATAACCGCTTCACTCAAGCCGACAGTGAGGTTGAGAAACAAGTGCTCAGCTATGCCATCAAACCTGTCGAGGTCCAGCACTATATCTATGCGCGGGAAGGACCTCGCTTCACAGAGACCGACGCTTAGCGAGAGGCGCGATGTGTTCTGACGGTTTTCGCCAAAAACTGTCTACATTCCACGTGGACGAGTAGTTGACATTTCGGACAAGTGATTTTCTGGCCTAGCTGTTGAGAACCGGCCTTTTGAAATCTGTTGGCATTCAGAGGTGATTTCCCACTGCTGCGACACCGCGCCGTAAAATACCGTTAGCCGTCGATCAAATATTGTGGCAACAATAGGATCGCGTGTAAGCAAGGACGGCTGTGCATACGCGGGTGAAATCGGTCGAGTTGGTAGGCGGGAACAATACGGGAACAACCTGGGGAGGAAACCATCCCAAATGATCCCAAACGATCCTAAATCGGCACTGCACTAACCGCTTTTGATTCAGTTGTCTCCGCTGATTCTAGGCCACTTGGGTCCATTGGTAGGGGGCCCTGAAAAGGCCGGCGTCGGCGGTTCAATCCCGTCCCTGGCCACCATTTAGAATCAATAACTTAGAAAGGTTCTCAACAGAGACCTCCCTTTCGGGAGGTTTTTACATATTTTGACTAAATATCATGCTATCAACAACATGCTACTTTTAAATGATGGTCGCGTATTGGTCGCGTACCGTTTTTCCAGAATTCAAGCTATCCTCCAAGGCCCTTGGAATGTTCTAGATGGGAGGCTCGAAGAATCGGCGACACCAGCCCTTCTCAAAATCGCCCCTATTTGGTGAACTAGATCATCGCTTGGCAAGCGGGCTAATTCGATTGGCAGAACGGGGTTGCCGAGAAGCCGGTTTTTACGGCCGGATGGAATGAACGTAGTCGCTAACAATGGCCAACAATTTCGTTGAAAAGTCGCTTAACTCGAAAGGGCACAAAATCACCCACCTGAGCGTTCGTAGAACCGGCGTGACTTAGCGGCATTCCCGCAGACCGCCATATCGCACCAACGGCGGCGACCGGCTTTGGAGCTATCAATAAACAGCCACGAACAGTTGGGCCCCTGACACATGCGGAGCCGCTCCATTGGCGATGTGAGAACGTCTTCGACAACGCGATAGGCGATCATTCTCGCGATCGAGTCAAAATCAATCTCGCCACGGAACTGTTTTACGATACGGCCGCCTACAAAGCGTAATTCGATCGAGTTGACGCCCGCGAGCCAGTGCTCTCGGAGCAACACTAAGGCATCGTCCGATGGGGCCCTGCCGCCGATGCTGTTCGTCAACAGTGCGAACAGCTGTTCGCGCTGAGTCTTTGCGCGCGCGAGTGCTCGCATCGCCTCGGCGGGTTTTCTCTTCGCTTCTTTGGTGAGCCGCTGCAGAACGTCTCGCGGGAAGAGGCTTACCAGGGCTGCCCAATCTATTAAACGTGCGTAGCTGTCCAGCCAGTCACGCGGCGACTGATCGCGGCCGGTGACGGTGTTCACGAAATCGAGGGCCGGGTCACCGCCAACGAAATCCCGGGCCGAAAAGGTGTGCGGCTCGACCATAACCTGTAAAGTGCGTTTTATCGGTTGACTCATCTTATAACCAGTGAAACACTCATTATAGGTTACATAAAGGGGACTCCGCAGTGAATCTGAACCGGAGGGAATTCACAAAGATGGCGAGCTTCGCTGCGATCTCGGGTTCTCTTGAAGACGAGACTCGCCCTCTCCGCGGCGCCATCGGCCTGATACTCGCTCCAAGCAATCTCGGCTTACGCCCGACCGAAAACGGCGGTCAGCCTGGCGCATGGCGGGCGCCGCAGGTGTTGATGGACGCCGGGCTGGCGGACGCTGTGAGCACAACAGATGTCCTGTCACTCAAACGACCCGCCTACGAACTTGAGGCCCAGTTCGGCACCGCAATTCGCAACGGGCTGTCGATCCGCGCCTTCTCGCTCGAATTGGGTGAAAAAGTCCGCGCGGTGCTCCAGTCAGGACAGTTTCCGCTTGTGATCGGTGGCGATTGCAGCATTCTGCTTGGTTGTTTGTATGGGGCGCGGCTCGCTGGAGGCCGTGGCTTGGTGCACATCGATGGTCATAGCGACTTCTTCCATCCCGGCAATTACAACACAGCCAGTCGACCCGGTTCGGCTGCCGGAATGGACCTCGCTCTGGCAAGTGGTCGAGGTGAACTACTGCTCACTCATTGGCCCGAGATCGGGCGACCGCTCGTTGAAGATGCTGATGTTGTCCAGGTGGGCGAGCGCGAAGCTGAGGAGCCTGATTTCAACAAGTTTTACGGCGATATCGTCCACACTGACATCACGCGGCTCAACATTCAAGGTGTGCTGGCCAAAGGAATAGACAGTACCGTGCGCCAGGTGCTGACAAGGCTCGAGTCGAGGGCCTTGGGCAGAGTGTGGTTGCACGTCGATTTTGATGTGCTCGATCAAACCGTGATGCCGGCCGTCGATTCGCCAGGGGGCCCGGGCATTAACTACCAGCAATTGGGTCTTCTGATAGGCGAGCTATGCCACTCGGGACGCATCGTCGGAGCCGACTTCACCATCTACGATCCGGAAAGAGATCCCCACGCAGAATATTCCAAACCCTTGGTAGATTGCATCGCGCGGGGAATCCGCAACCGCCGATTTGCGGGTGGGCCTACCTTATGACTCCGCAATTGCTTAGCTCCCTTCTTGCCGATGGACCGGCGCCGGGCCTGACGAAGGAGATGGATCTCTACGGTCGCCTGAATGGACGCTGGCGCACGCTGATCGCACACTTCCCCCTCGATGGTCCGGAACGTCGAGAGGAAGGCGAGTGGACATTCGGTTACGCGTTGGAAGGTCGGGCAGTGATCGATGTGTGGCAGGTGCCGCCACGCGCGCAACTCGGCGGCGTGAAGGGGGTGACCAGCCATGAATGCGGCCTCTGCGTGCGCATATACGATCCCAGGCTGAAGCTCTGGCGGTTCACCTTCCATGGTCCGGTTAGCGGGGTCACCATCAATATGCTGGCCTTCGCAGTCGGCCCGGACATCGTGCAGGAACGTTTCTATAACGCGCGCTGCGAGCGGTGGATCTTCTCCGACATTTCCCACGATCGGTTCTTTTGGCGATCCGTCCTCTCTACTGACGGAGGTGTGAGTTGGAGGCTCATGCAAACGATCGAAGCGCGCCGCGATATCTAAATAGGAAATGGCAAAGGAAACCGAACCACTTGTCCGAAAAGTCGTCATCTCGGACAAGTGGTTTTCTGGCCTAACTGCTGAGAACCGGTCTTTTGAAATCTGTTGGCATTCAGAGGTGATTTCCTACTGCTACCGACACCGCGCCGTAAAATACCGTTAAGCCGTCGATCAAATATTGTGGCAACAATAGGATCGCGTGTAAGCAAGGACGGCTTTGCATACGCGGGTGAAATCGGTCGAGTTGGTAGGCGGGAACAATATGGGAACAACCTGGGGAGGAAACCACAGGGATTAATGCCGTTACGACAAGCAATACACGGCTCTGGTTTAGCACAGGAATGAGCTTGAAGTATCAGCATCGGCAAGCTGTGTTTATTAAAGATTGACTATGGCACCACTGCCACAGAGGTTCGCGAGAAGGCGGTCGTGCGATGGGACAAGTCTAGAACTGTAACCTGACAGTCATAAGCCCCAGGAGACAATTGCTGAAGATCTACTTGGAAGCGAATGGGAGTCGTTTGAATGGAATGATTCCCATCGGGAGACGCTTCAAGAACATCTGTCTCCAGTACCTTGGTCCCATCTCGATAAAAACTGACGAATGCGATCAAAGGGTCAACTGTTGTCTCTTCATGCCCATATGCCTGGAGATAGACGAACATGGGTCGGGATTTGCTGAAGACTCGAGTCACACTCGGAATCAGCTTCTGGCCATCATGCACCAGAGGATTAACGTTATCAGCCTTTGTTCGGGCCTTATCTTTGCCCGAGTTGTAAAGAGCTTCATGCACGCTGAGCCGCTGGCTGCCAAGCACAACTGAGCTGATAGGAAGCCGCTGCGTCTCACAGTTCAGATTCGGCACGGTAAATGAAGTTTGATACGTCCCGATACGTCCGGTCTCGTTATCGCGAGCGAGCACTTTGATGGTGTATTTGCCTGGCAACAACGTAAAACCAGCGTCATATTGGATAGGACGTTTGGACAGTTCAACAGCAGTGGTATCGCTGAGTTTGATATCAACACTGTCTCGCAGGTTCGTGATCGTTGTACCAAAGGCGTCTTTGATCTCGCCGACAAAGTCGATAAGAGTATGTTCAGAGCCGCCTCGTTTTGCGAGGGCAAGTTCACGTCCTGGAATCTTGATTGCAAGTGGGACAAAATATTCCGCTCGATTCAGTTGGAAGTAGTTCAGCTCCATCGCAATCGTAAGTTCAGTAATTGGGTCAGGAAGCATGAGCGCATCTTCGAGCTGGCGTTCCTTGTCGGCAGTCGTGAACTTGACGAATTCTTTCGCAGCGTAGTATCCCTCTCGATAATCCAGCGATGCTGCCAGGTCTCTTTTCAGAGTGATCCTGATGCGATGGAACTTCCCATCTTTAGTTGCATTGGCGGTGTAGTAACCGAGGATGTAGTAGCTGGAGATGCTCTGTTCGGCTTGTTGTATGCCGCGCGAGAGGTCGTTGGAGTCGAGGAACGCTTTGCCGCCTGTGTCAGCGGCAAGGGCATAGAGAGTATCCTGCGATTGCTGGAAATTTGAAGTCACAGCGAGTGCAGAGGCCCCCGAATACATCCCCGCACCTCCCGGCGACCCCTTTGTGGCATCGCCTAACGGCGCCTGTGCCACTAATCCGCGCGCATCGATCGGCCAAAAGGACACGCCGGCACGAACTGCGGCATTGACTGTAGCGTGGAGCTGCGCCTGGTTGTTAAGGCCGTTGAGAGATATCCCGCTTGCGAAATAGAGCAACGATTTCTTTTCACTCAGCCGGCTGAGCATGTCGACCGCTGTCTGCAGTGCAGAGAGTTGCCGGTCCGTGTTGAAGATGTTGAACTCGCTATCATCCTGCCCAAACCGTGCGCCGGTGTCGGAGGTCGAATCGTCCGATGAGTTCTCGCCGAATCCTTGACCTTCGCCGACCACCATTGTTTCGAGAATGCTGAGGAGTCGGCCCCGATCCTCTGTAAAATCCTGTAGCACATCGACAGAGCCTCCCTGGTAGCGAAGGATCGCAATAACATCGTCGCGCTGCATTTGCGTGCGCACAAAGATTTCCGCGGCCTTCAACGAACGGAGCTGATCAGAAGGCGGCATTGATGTCATATCGAAATACAAGGCCATCAACCTGCGATTTCGGAAACGTGAATTGCCGGTTTCTTCTGTTTTGATCTTGGTCCGATTCAGTTTGTCGTAGATTTTCACTTGCTCATCTGAGGAGGCTGGAAGAGACGGTGATGCGGTCGAAAGCTCCTGATATTCGAAGAAGCGGAGCCTTTGTGGGATTCCATCTTCGGTGAGGAGAAAATCCTCTGCTGTCAGACCCTGTATCGGTTTGCCTTTTTTGTCTTTCACCTCAACTGTCTCCACAACGAGCTTGGTGCTTACAGAGATGGTGTATGGGCTTTGTGTTGTGGACGGCTTACTCTGTTCTGTCTGCTGCGCCACTCCGGAGATGGCTACGGTGAAGAGAAGGATCAGGAGGCGGAACATGTCAAAACCTCATCCGGAGCGAAGTTTGGACACTGCGCATTGGATTTGCGCCGGCAGGAACGCCGAACTGTGGACTATTAATGACCGTGTTCCAACCTGTATAGGCGGCATGATTCAAGAGATTGGTGAAGTCACCGCGGAAGTCCAGGTCCCAGTTGTCATGAAATCGAAACGTTCGCCCAAGGGAACCATTCAATGACAGTTGATTCGGCCCAACAATGGAATTTCGCCGAGCGTTACCCCAATTGCCAGGAGACGGCGCGACAAAGGCTTCGGGATTGAGATGGAGCCCGGTAGGTGCTTGATTGACAGGAGCGCCGGTAATATCGGGTCTGATTGTCCCTGTGACGCCAGTACCTGGAACCGCAATCGAGTAGATCGGGGTTTGAGGGAACCCGCTGGCTACCGTCATCTGGACGAGCCCCGTCCATTCCTTGAAGAACGAGCCTTTCCATCCGCGCATCAGGGTTCCTCCGCCAGTTCCCATGCCCGTGGTGTATTGGAGCTGCAGGTTGAGGAGATGACGCTGATTGTAGGAGGAGCGTCCACGTTCGGCAGCGAGATCGCGCCAATTCTGAGCCACGGAGGGGGCGCCTGTGTTTTGTGCCGACGTACCTGGAGCGAAAGGGTCAGACGGTGTTGCCTGTGTCGGGAGTGTCGTCCCTTGCCCACCTAAGATGGAGGCATTGTCGAAAGCACTCGCATACGTGTATTGAAGACTACCGCTGAGGCAATTGTGGAGCCTGCGACGCAGCTGGACCTGACCGGCCTCTCGCGATGAGTTGGCATTGGAACTGAGATAGGTGAATCCTGCGGGGCACGACGGGCAAGGATTGGCACTACCCGGGGCATATGTGTTGGGCAGAGATCGCTGCGCAGCATGTGTCCCCTTTATTCCGAGATAGGTCACGACCAGTTGGAGCGAGCCCGGCAGGTCGCGTTGAAAGGAGAGCTGCCAGTTCTGCGCGTATCCCCCACGAAAGTTGGGATCGACAGCGAAAGTATTCGGCGTGACAGAAGGGCAGGTGTTGAACCCTTCGGCCAAGGTCAATGGACAGGTAGTTGTGTTCTCAACGCTGAGGCTTTTGGACAACGGAGATTGCTGTGCAAGGAGTAATGCGCTCGATTGATATACCGAGGTGTCGTAATAGATTCCATAACCCGCTCGAATCAACATGGACGACGCGGGAAGGGGCTTCCAGGCAACTCCGATTCTGGGCTCCCAGCCTCCGCGATACGGACGGATGAGCGAATTCGGGTATCTGGTCCCAGTGAGTGGACCGGTTGGAGACGAAGCCAACACGGCAGCCGCTGAAGCAAAACCTGGAGTGATATCGAGATTGACCAGACGGTCCTTGATCTCGGTGATAGGCGCGCCATACTCCCAACGTACTCCCGCATTGATTGTCAGGTCTGGAGTCACCCTCCAATCATCATTGATGAAGAAGTCGTAGACCGATTGCCGTAAGTATTTGTCCGCGTTGCCATATGCGATGGAGCTGGCATCGGGGACACCTAGGATGAAGTCCGCGAGATCGGATCCTCCGGAGGAACTACTGCTTTGGCGAGTCGCGCCTCCCGTGAAGGAGAAAGTGCCTCGGGGGTCCTGCTGTGAGAAGTAGTTGAACTGCTGACGTCGAATGTTGCTGCCGTACGTGACATTGTGAGGTCCACGTGTCCACAACATACTGGCCGACACAGAATTCGTCATATTGCGGTTGAATGCGGCCTGCGCATCAGAGAGGCCTGCAATGCCGCTCGAAAAATTGAGTGTGGGAGGCCCCCAGTTGAAGGGATCCTGATTGTTTCCCGTGATGCCGGCATCTTCGGAGATGTTGGCACGATCTTGCCAATAGGGAGTCGTTCGCGACGAGAGCCGATTGAACCGAGATGCGAGGTTGAGCGCCAGCCGCTGATTGAAACGATGCGACCAGTTGGAACTGGCATTGAAACCAAGGATACGGGACTGATCTGTAAAGCCAAACATGTCAGATGAGCTGGCTCGGATATTTTGAAAGGCGAAAGTTCCGTAGGTCTGGTCTCGTTTTCCCAGTTGCTTCTCGATCCGCGACTGCATCGCATCCTGATGGGTATTGTTCGGAATCGGTGTTTGAAAATTGTAAGAAGGGTTGTTCAGCACGTTGGGCAGAGGATAGAGAGCAAGGAGCGACTTTGCCTGTGGACTCACGGGAAGTCGATTGCCGGGAAACGGCTGGCCGCTAACAGGATCATAGAGTGGAGAGGATAGCTGTGAAAAATCGCCATCTCGTTGCGTCGTGGTGGGAACAAGTGCCGATTGCGTCTTTGCATCCCGATTTCGGGTCCATTGATAACCCACGAAGAAATCCGGGCTGTGCTGTAACAAGAATGGAATCCGTATTGGACCGCCGAGCGTGGCAAGTCCGATCATGCGATTGAAGGAAGCCTTTGGAATAGCGAATCCGCTTAGGGAGTAGGGCCGGGCGTCCAATGCGGAGTTATCCCACAAGACGCCGATCCCGCCGTTGTAGAGTCGCCTCGAACGGGAACGCGTATTTCCGAAGGCCTTCGACTGAGAAAAGATGGAGGTAGCGGTGTTGGTTACGCTGCCATTCACCAGTAAGCTGTCAGGCGCTTGATCGACCTGCTCCTCCTGCTGCGGAGTATTGGTGACTTTCTCAGAGGAAGGGGACGCAAGCTTTGTTACAGCCGTTAGTGGAGCAATAGGCATATCCGAAGCTCGTGTCTGCGCATGAATCTGATTTTGTGGAAGTGCCTGCAACTCTAACTTGGCCTCTATGGGACCTTCACCCACCGTGATGGATTGTTTGAGGTCCGCAAAGCAGAGCATCTTCACCTCTAGCGCCCAGACCCCTTCTGTCAGATCTGGGAAGGAGTAGAGACCCCTGATGTCGGTGATGGTGCTGTGATGTTCCGCCCCTTTGATAACAGTTACCGTAGCGCCTGGCACGGGGAAACCCGCGAACATAACCGTGCCGTGATGCTCGGCTGCATGCGCCTGTGTGAGATACACGAAGAGCAGCACCAGCGCGCTGGCGAGTTGGAAGAGCTGTTTCATAAGCGTGACCGGAAATTACTCTTTAGTGAGTCAGTTCTCGGAGGGTTTCTCCACAGAATCCACCACGATGGTCTCCACGGTCCCTTTTTGAGACTCGAGTTTCAGCCCCAATTGTTCTTGAAGCGCCGTGAAGAGTGTCGGTCCACTTCCATCCGGCCCAGGAGACCGGTCGGCGGGAACATCGGCATCTGCGCCTTTGAATGCAGGAGCAGGCGCTTCTGGAGACCAATGCAACGACCAGTCGTAGTTTCCAGTGAGTCCAGTCCTATCAAGTACGACACGGCCCTCCGCTTCACGTTGACGCGAAAGAATATCGGCGAGTAGGCTCATGGGAGTATCGGTTCCTTTGAGTTCGCCTCGTCCATTCATCATGATGCCGGGCCGCATCATGCGAGGTCCTGCAGGGCCTGGAGTCTCCGGTGCCGGCGTGGACTGAGACGACGGTGTCAGCTTGGGACCACCTTTTGCAATCACCAGTGCATAGACGGCAGTTTCTTTTGTGGCACGGCTAACCTTCAGTTTGAATCGGTCGATGAGGAGCGACTGCATCATCAGACGAACCTGCTTGGCCCGTTCTTCCGGGGAGAGCTTCTCCAGGGCCGCGGCTTGAGTCTCATCTTCTTTAGCTTCGATGATGTAGTTTTCTGAATTTATCCAATCGGGGCCGCCTGTGACCTGAGCGTCAGACCGCGCATCGAATGCGAATTCGATAAGTGATTTCAGCGGCATATTCTCTATCGTCAACTTCCCCGGTGTCATCATCATGCGCCGCCGGTTCTCTGACGAATGAGAGGGTTTGATGGTGGCGACCTCAAAGGAAGGCAGTTTTTCATCTCCCAAATCTTCCAGTAGAGCCGCATGAACGCGCGGCGCATTCATCACGCCGAAGACGATCGGCCCGAGGATCGCTAAAACCGTGACCGAGACAAGCAGGGCCTTTCGGCCTGCACCGAGCCGTTCGGCAATGGTACGTGTCATGATGCGAACAATGCGTTTCTTCAAGTCGGCTCCTGTAACGCCGGAGATGCATGCAAGGGGAGACTCAATGCAGAACTCGCATGCTTTCAATATGCTTTCCGCATAGGTTTGCGGCGCATGTCCGATCGCAATCACTGTTTCGTCACACGCCAGTTCACGCTCATTCACGAGCCGGGTTTCCAGCCACCAAACCAGCGGATGAAACCAGAAGATCGCTTCAATCAACATATGCAGCGCAGCGAATAAATTGTCTCTTCGGCGGAGATGGCAGAGCTCATGAGCGACAATGGCCTCCAACTCGGCATCGGTCAGGCGTTCGGAGAACCCTGCAGGCCAAACCAGGACGGGGCGCAGGATGCGAAAGACGCCTGGCTCATGAAGTGTTTCCGAGATCACGATGGAGACTTGTTCTTGAAACGAGATATGGTGACTCAAACTTCTCACCGCATCAAATTCGCAACCTGAGTGGACTGGAACAGCGTGCTGGATCGCCGCAGCGATCCGATGCCAGCGTTTCCACCACCGAACAAGGACGAATAAGAATCCCAACGTCCAAATGGCAAGGATAACGGGGAGGTGCCCTGTAAGCGCAGATACAGAGTTATGCGCGCCCGCTCCGAACACTTCTGCAGGTGCGGATGAAGGAAGAAATGTAAATGGCTGGCTGGCGACATCAATCGCGTAGAGTGTAGCCGGTTGGGTCGTGGTCGACGATGTATGCAATGCTGGCCACAACCTGCCCAGGTTGATGAACAGAGAAAAAGGCACGACAAATTTTATGGAAGCCGCGAACCAGACCCAATAACGGGTCCGCGCCTGGTACTTCCGTAGCGATATCGCAACAAGTGCGGCTACCGCTGCAAAGAGAGTGGACTGCCAAAGGTGATTGGCGACTGCCAATATGAAGTCGGAATGAAGAAATGACGTGGCGATAGATGACATCATTTTGCCTTCCTCTCCAGTGAACGCAGAGCGCGTTCCGCTTCTTTGACATCCTCCATCGTCAACTTCCCAGAATCGATGAGATGTGCCATCACCGGTTGCGTTCGCCCCCCAAAGAGCGCCAGAAGATCGTCGATGAGACGCTTCTGTGCTAGATCACGGGAGACAGCTGCGGCAAAGATATGGAAATTTCCAACCTTGCGGACCCGAGTGACAACCTTCTTTGCTTCCAACCGATAGACCGTCGTCTGTACCGTCGTATAAGCAGGCCGCGTCTTTTCTGGAAACGCATCCTGGAGTTCGCGGATCGATGCCTCGCCCTGGGACCACAGGGTTTCCATGATCTGCAGCTCGAGTTTCGTCAGTTTGGGAGTAGCCATAATCTCTAAAGCCGCCTTATCTACTACCAATGTAGTAAAAAATAATATAGGTGTAGGAGGAATTGCAAGGGAAATCTGAAAATTATTCTTGAGGGCCAACGGTCAAACTGGCCAATCCATCCCCAGTGTTGACGGCGAAAATGCGAGATCGTTGTGTAAAAAAAGATCTATATGGGATACGCCACCTATTCAAAAATCATTTCCTGGCCATTCGCTGTTTTGAACGTTTTGCAGTAGTCTCTCTCGACTCCGATGGAATTCTGAGATGACCGATGGGTTAGTAAGAAACCACTCAAGCTCGGCAACTTAAACACAAAGCATATTGATGAGTGCATTACGATCGTTCTGACTTGCGCCCAATCGGTAACCCCACTTTCAGTATCTGTGTAATAACACATAAGTCTAAACTGTCTCGCCACAACCTCTTGTGCGACATAGGCTTGCGCATGATTCTCCAGCGAAAGAGTTAAGGCGCTCCCAGAAGAGACAGACTCTCCTTCTGCGGTGCTGCCTAGCTATTCACTGTGAATCCTGGAGTCCCTATGCGAAAGTTTGCGAAGCTTGTGGCAATCTCCGTTCTTCTGTTTGGTTGTGCCTTGGTTTTTGAAAGTACGGGCTACGGACAATCATCGAATGTCTGGTCCACTGCTGGTCAGATGATCCAGGCACGCACCGGCGCCGCTGCAGTCTTGCTGGCGGACGGCAAGATTTTCACTACCGGCGGCGCTGACAGCAATGGGATTCCACAAGCCTCTGCTGAGATATTTGATCCTGCAACTGGTCAATTCTCACTCGCGACATCGATGACTGTCCCAAGATCTAATCACGCCGCGATCGTGCTGACCAGTGGCGATGTGCTTGTAACTGGCGGTTTGACCAGTGGGGGCGGTTTTAGCGACACGGCAGAGATCTTCAGCGCACAAACACAGACGTGGACCCTACTTGAGGCCTCTCTTGGAAGTGGCCTGGCGAAGCACGCGATGGCAAGTCTGCCTGATGGAAATGTCGTGATCGTTGGAGGCGAGAGCACAACCGGTCCGGTCCTCACGCTGTTGCTCTTCAAGATTTCGGATAACTCAATAGGCCCAGTGGGTTCGCTGATGACGGGCCGAACGAACGCCGTGGCGGCTGCAACACCCGATGGTCGCGTCCTCATTGCGGGAGGCACCGATATCCACGGTGCCGTACTGAGTTCAACAGAGATCTTCGTATACCGTGCAGATACCATAAGCGGAACGTTGTCGGCCGGTCCTAACTTGACCTTCCCGCGCACGAATGCGACGGCAACCACAACTTATGACGGCGTCGCTGTGGTCGGTGGAAACAACGGCTCAGTGGATCTTGGATCGGCAGAGATCTTCAGCCAATGGACCAATGCATTCCGTGTTGTGAGCGGAGCAACTCCGAGAAGTGGTCATATTGCATCGCTCTTGCCGAAGAACGGAAGCATTCTCGCGATGGGCGGCACAGGCGGAGTCGCTGTTGACCTGCTGCAACCGTGGGGAAACAGCCTTGCCGGAGCTTTCATTGTGGGCGCTCCCTCGGCCACCGACCACAATGGCGGTATTGCTATTCCGGGGAGCCTGGGTAGCCTGCTTGCGGCCGGCGGCACTGGCGCGTCTGCAACAGCAGCGGAGATCTATTGGTTTCCGACCATCTCAACCGATCAACCGGACTACGCACCGGGTACATCCGTGGTGATGACCGGTGTTGGATTCCAACCCGGTGAGACCGTGAACCTCTATCTCCGTGAATGGGTGAACAAGATGCTCGTGGATCCGCCCGACTACGCGGTGACCGCCGACGCTGGCGGCAGCTTCACATTTACCGGCTATGCGCCGACCCCTTCGGATATTGGAGCCCGCTATCACCTCACCGCCGCCGGGAAAAGCTCGGGTTACCAGGCGCAAACTATCTTCACTGATTCAACGAGTGTAAAGACAGCATCAATCGCGATACAGGAATCGACGTGCAGTACGGTCATCAGCACCCTCACCCAGGGCCAAACGGCATGTGCAAACGTCAGCATTACCGCCACGAACGGCGGTGGGGGAGGATCGTTCTTCATCGTCTGGTTCGACTCCTCATCAACAGCGGTACATACAACGACCGAGACGGTGCCATCGGCAACTCCTGCGACTTTCACCAACACGTTTACTACATCCGGAACCAGCCCAACAGGAATGTGGACTGTTAAGGTGTGCAACAACGCAGCATGCACCCCCGGCAATACGGTCCTAAGCGCAACGTTTACGCTGTCCGCACCTGTCAGTACGTCGACGTCCGTGACTTCTCCCACCGTTGCCTATGGTCAGACGGCCATATCGACGGTTACCGTAAGCAGCGCAACTGCATCCCCCACTGGCAGCGTATCGATGTCCGTCAACAACGGCGGAACCGCTTCGTGCACACCTTTGACCGCTGCGACCTCGACCACCTCAACCTCAACGTGCACAATCGACTATTCAGCGGGTGGTGTGGCATCTTCGCCGTACACTCTCACCGCCACATACACGCCTTCCGGAATATTCTCGAGCAGCAGCGGAGGTGGCACCCTGATCGTGCACACGGCGACGCCGTCGTTCACCGGCCTGACAGCTAGCCAGGGCATCAGTTACGGCACAGCCAGCATCACGTTGAGCGGGAAGCTAACAAGCTCGCCGGTCAATCCGCCGAGTGGAAGTACCGTGAGCATCACGATCAACGGGGTGACCGCCACAACCGCAACTGCGGACGCGGCCGGAGACTTTTCAACGAGCGTGACGACTTCATCGTTGAACGCATCGACCACGTCCTACACCATCACATACAGCTACGCAGCGACTCTTAACTTTGGTGCTGCCAGCAACGCTTCCACCGCTCTAACCGTAAACCCGATAACGCCGTCTTTCACCAGCCTGACAGCCAGCCAGAGCATCACCTACGGCACAGCCAGCGTGACACTGGGCGGGAAGTTGACGGGTTCGCCGGTCAATCCGCCGAGCGGAAGCACGGTGAGCATCACGATCAACGGGGTGACCACCACCACGACGACTACGGACGCGGCCGGAGATTTCTCAGCGAGTGTGACGACCTCATCACTGAACGCATCGACTACGCCCTATGCCATCACATACAGCTACGCGGCGATCACTAACTTTGGCGCCGCCAGCAGCGCTTCCACCACTCTGACTGTAAACAAGGCCAACGCGACCATCAGCGTCACGCCGTACAACGTGACGTATGACACGTCCGCGCACACCGGAACCGCAACTGCCACCGGTGTGAACGGCGCGAACCTGATAGCCGACCTCAATTTGAGCAACACCACACACACCAACGCCAGCACCTACTCTGCCGACTACTGGACGTTCACCGATCCCACCGGCAACTACAACGATGTAGCTGCAACCACGATAACCGACGTCATCAAGCAGGCCACCGCCGGCATTACTGTAACGCCGTATGGCGTGACCTACGACGGCAATCCGCACACGGCGACCGCTACGGCGACTGGCGTGAACGGCGCGAACCTGATAGCCGACCTCACCCTGACCGGCACCACGCACACCAACGCGGGCACGTACTCCACCGATTCATGGAGCTTTACGGACTCTATGGGCAACTACAACAACGACAGCGGCACGGTAAGCGATCTGATCAGCCAGGCGACGCCGACGCTGTCTCTGACCTGCACCGAGGTGACCTACGACGGGAACACGCACTCCTGCGTCGGCACTGCAAAGGGTGTGAGTGGAGCCACGGTAAGCGGCACGTGGAGCTATATCCCGGCGAGCGAGACCAACGCTGGCAGTTACCCGACGACCGGCACCTTTACCAGTACGGACGCGAACTATGTTTCGGGCGGAACAGCAACCGGCACTTTGAAGATCGACCAGGCCACGCCTACGCTGTCTCTGACCTGCACCGAGGTGACTTATGATGGCCAGCCGCACTCCTGCGTAGGCACGGCAAAGGGTGTGAGTGGAGCGACGGTAAGCGGCTCGTGGGGCTACAACCCGGCGAGCGACACCAGCGCTGGTAGCTACCCGACGACCGGCACCTTTAGCAGCACGGACGCGAACTATGTCTCGGGCGGAACGGCCACCGGCACGTTGAAGATCGACCCATTGGCGGTTACGCTAACCGCGGGTAGCTATAGCGGCACCTATGACGGCAGCACACATGCGCTCACAGCTTGCTCCAGCACGCAGTCAACTTTTGTGACCTGCACGAACAATCCGACGGGACCAGTTGGCCCTGATGTGAACTCCGTCGTGGTCAGCCCGGCACCCGTGTATGCACAAGGCTCTTCGAGCGACTACACGATCACAAGCGACAGCGGATCGTGGTCGATCACGCCGTTGGCTGTGACGGTAACCGGCGGCAGCTATAGCGGAACTTATGACGGCACCGCGCATTCGCCTTCCGCTTGCACGAGCACCTATGCAGGTGTGGGCTGCACGAATAATCCAGACTCGGTTGGTTCGGACGTGGGCTCAGGAGCGGTTGCTCCCGCGTCGAGTATCGCAAGTGGCATAGCGGCCGATTATGTCATTACACCGAAGGATGGGTCATGGTCGATTTCGCCGTTGGCATTGACGCTGACCGCAGGTAGCTACAGTGCGATGTATGACGGCATCGCGCATGCGCTTTCAACCTGCGCCAGCACACAGCCGAGTTTCGTGACCTGCTCGAATAATCCGTCTGGACCGGTTGGACCAGACGTAGGGTCCGGCGATGTGACCCCAACCGTGTTCTACGACAAGGGATCTTCGATTGACTACAGCATCACAAGCAACACCGGGGCATGGTCCATAACGGCATTGGCGGTGACCGTAACCGGAGGTAGCTACAGCGGCACTTACGACGGTTCCACTTACCAGCCATCCGATTGCACCAGCTCTTATACCGGTGTGGGCTGCACGAATAATCCAAACTCGGTTGGTCCGGACGTGGGCTCAGGAGCGGTTGCTCCCGCGTCGAGTATCGCAACAGGCATAGCGGCCGACTACATCATTACGCCAAAGGATGGGTTATGGACGATCTCGCCGTTGGCAGTTACCGTGACGGCTGGCGGCTATAGCAATACATATGACGGAAGCGCACATGCGCCATCCGCTTGCGCCAGCAGCTACGCTGGAGTGAGTTGCAACAATTTACCAAACTCGGTTGGTCCCGATGTGGGCTCTGGGATGATCACTCCTGCGTCGAAAATCGTGACCGGCATTCCGGCCGACTACACTATCAATCCGGTCAATGGGGCATGGTCCATTACGGCATTGGCGGTGACCGTAACCGGGGGCAGCTATAGCGGAACTTATGACGGCACCGCGCATTCGCCTTCCGCTTGCACGAGCACCGATGCAGGTGTCGGCTGCACGAATAATCCAGACTCGGTTGGTCCGGACGTGGGCTCAGGAGCGGTTGCTCCCGCGTCGAGTATCGCAAGTGGAATAGCGGCCGACTACATCATTTCGCCGAAGAATGGGGCGTGGTCGATCTCACCCCTGGCCGTGACGATTACGGCTGGGAACTACACGGGGCTTTACGATGGCAGTGCGCACGCGCTTTCAGCCTGTTCCAGTACGCAGCAGGGCTTTGTGACCTGCTCGAATAATCCGGCTGGACCGATCGGACCAGACGTAGGATCAGGCGAGGTGACCCCGACCCTGAGTTATGCAAAGGGTTCTTCGAATGACTACACGATCACAACCAGCAACGGATCGTGGTCGATCACATCGCTGCCTGTAACCTTCACGGCAGGCAATTACACAGGCTCGTTCGACGGCACAACGCACGCTGTATCAGCTTGCATCAGCTCGTCGTCAACTTTGGTGACCTGCACGAACAACCCGGCGGGACCGATAGGACCAGGCGCGGGCTCCGGTGTGGTGAACCCAATCACCGTGTACCTGCAAGGCTCCTCGATTGACTACATGTTTACGCCGAAGAACGGCTCGTGGAATATCAGCAAGACTCAGCCAGCATTCAGCGGTATGGCAAACCAGACCATCCTCTATGCAACATCTTCGACCACGGTGACGGGCGTCATTTCCGCGCCCGGACCGGTCTATCCCCCTTCCGGCGAAACGGTATCAATCGTCTTCAACGGCTCGACTGTGCAGGCAATGATCGGAGCGAACGGCGTCTTCATCGCGACGTTCGATACACATGCTATTCCGGTATCCCCGAGCGCCTACTCCATCACTTACAACTATGCGGGAGACTCGAACTTCCTTACCGCACCCACTGCGAGCACGACGTTGAGCGTGAAGTACGCCGGTGGTGGAATCTGCGATGGCGATGTGGGCCACCAGATTCTGCAACCGATCAACGCGGACGGTTCGAGCGTCTTCAACTCCAAGAGCACGTCGCCAGCGAAGTTCCGCGTGTGCGACGCGAATCACGTTTCCGTCGGGACGCCAGGAGTGGTTAAGTCGTTCGTACTCTATCAAGTTGCGTCTGGCACAGTGACGACGACGGTCAACGAGCCAGTTGATTCCACGACACCGGACGTGGTGTTTCGCTGGGATCCCACGAGTCAACAGTGGATCTTCAACATCAGCAATAAGGACCTTTCCGGGCCCAATAAGACCTACTATTTCCTCATTACGCTGAACGACGGATCATCGATCGCCTTCAACTACGGGTTGAAGTAGTGAAGGCGCGGGAGGGCGGGAGAGAAAACTCTCCCGCCCAAGCTTTTGTCCGTGGCTTGATTCCACTCCCGGCATTTGACGGTGCATACTTTTCTAGAGCAGGCCGTTGCCATCGCCGTCCGTCCGGGGTATGTTGCAACTCTGAGGGCTTTCGTTACAACGATCGATCAGATTCTGTGGCAGGAAGAAGTGTATGTCGCAGGAGAAGTGAGCCGTAGGCGCAAGCCAACAGTTCACGGGTGCTCGGCGTCGGAACGTACGATACGCGTACTTCGAAGGACCGAAAACATCCGAATTCGTCCTAATCGATCCTAAATCTCAGCCACCATAAACTCCTTGTTGTCAATCATATCCGGAGATCAAGCCACTTAGCACTATTGGTAGGCGGCCCTGAAAAGGCCGGCGTCGGCGGTTCAATCCCGTCCCTGGCCACCATCTACAAATAAAAGAAACCGCGCAACTAAGCGCGATTTCTCAAATGGACGTGTACTCAATACGTACTTAAGAGCCTATTGCCACGATTCGGTAATCGTGGCATCCGAAGTAGAGGGCCTCGGTTTTATTCCACGGCTTCTCACGCCACACGTGATCAAACCCAGAATTGAATATGCTCATTGAATCTCCTTCTTGGGAGAAGAGACCAACGTTGCCGTCGAGTGACGTGAAGGCGCACCGATACGTAATTTCAGCCACATCGTCATATGTGAAGGACGCGAGATCGGGTTCATCACAATCACAAACCGTGACGGTCTTCGGCTTTATCAGCTTGATTGTCCGCGATGGATTTGGCAGGTCAATTACGTGCCCCTTATGAAATCCATTGATGATGATGATCCTGATGGGTTCACTAAAGCACGCTGGCAGAAAAATGCAAGGGCAGAGCGAGGGGGATAACTTTTACTCGTTTATTCCTTAGGGAGTACCGCAATCTTAGGGAGGTCATTCAAGAATCTATCTGAGAACACCTCACTTGGTTTGTGCATCTCGTACCAGATGTCAGTGCTCTTATCCTTGAAGTGGTAAACCTCGAGACGATCTTCGCAAACTTCGATTTCGAAGCTGGGCCAGGACAAACTGACGGTACTCCAATAGCCTTTCGTAACCTCCGAAGGCAATGGGCACCGAGCGCGGCAAATTGAAATCAGCTCCCGCGCATTCGCGACGGTGCTTGGGTCGAACGGCTCGGGCGATTCTGCCACAATCCGATCCACTTCAATTTGAACTTCGCCCCAATCCCTTGGCTCCATTGCTCGAAGGATAAATGTCTTAGTGGCAAGGTCGCCAAACTCGTGTACTCATTACGTACTTCAAAACCGCGTTTCCACTGCTTTCTGCGTTTCTCGCATCGTTGAAAAGACAATAACTTACGTGTTTTCAATGCATTGTTCAAGAACAATCCCGTCCCTGGCCACCATTTAAATGACTGACTTATAGGATTTTCAAAGAATCGCGCCCGGCCATAGCCCCAAGTGATCGCGGTGAAATTGAAATCATTGGCGTCCCGCCAGTTTCCGGTGATCCAACCGGTTCAGCATTCATTGCCAAGCCGCGCAACTCCGCTTGGTAAATAGCCATCAGATAGATATGTTGCTGGTGAGAAGGCATCTATCTTGCGGCCCAATCGCTTGGCGGCATGCTCTATCGGGGTTGCAAACATCTCAAAGCGAACTTAGATTGCCAATTCTCGCTTCGGTGAACTGGCGACTCGCTGCGACATTATTTATTGCATTTATGCCTCTGGTTTGGTCTGAGAGAGCCTCGCAAGTGCTGTTCCGTTCACCTTCGAGCCGGACTACTCCCTGACCTCAAGAACACGCGCGAAAATTCATATTCTGCGCTGACGAGGAGAAAAAGTTCCCAAGCGCGTTAGAAGGAGAAAGCATTGGAATCTTTCGACGTTGAAGTTTTGCTACCAGTTCACAACGAGGGCGCAAGTATCGATGAGACGATGCGTGGTATGTGCACCGAACTCTCGAAAGTTGCCAGAACCGGCTTCATCGTATGCGAAGACGGAAGCAAGGATAATTCGAAAGCGATTCTACGTCGTCTCGCGGAAGAACTGCCGATTCGCCTCAACCTGAGCGACGACCGGAAAGGCTATTCCAAAGCAATGCGCGAAGGCATGGACATGCTGGAAGCGGACTATCTTCTCTGCCTGGATTCCGATGGACAATGCGATCCAAAAGATTTCTCCGGCTTCTGGAAAGTCCGCGAATCCGCGGATGTCGTGATCGGTTGGCGTACAGACCGAGCCGATCCATTGGTGCGCCGGATCTTCTCAAGGTTCTTCTTTTTGATTTACCAGGCGGTTTTTCGCGTGCCAGTCCACGATCCGAGTTGCCCCTACGTGTTGATGAGCAAACCTGTGGCCAAGAAAATGGCGCAAGAACTCGGTAGCATGAAAGAGGGCTTTTGGTGGGAATTCGTGGCGCGCACATATCGGCTCGGATTCACAATCAGGGAACTTCCAATCCATCACCAGCTCCGATCTGCAGGCGTGACGCAGGTTTACAAATGGCGGAAGATGCCCGGGATCTTCCTTCGTCACGTGGCAGCGATTGGGACGATTTGGAATCAAACCCGCCCGAATCGTAGAGCACTCGCCGCGAAGTCGACCGCGCGGGCCCTCCCAATGGGGCCGTCGTAGATAGGTCGGGAGCGAGATTTGCGCTCGCCGTGTTGAGCTATCGATGGAAGATCGAGAATTATTGTTGTGAGCTTTTGGGAACCCAGAGGCCGTACCAGAAACTACGCTCAGTCGGCTCCTGTTCAAGCCTGTACGATTCACGGATGTAATCGCAGAATGGCTTTCGAACGTTCTCAGAATGGACGGCTCTTCCTTTGTAAGGAACGAGGAAGAGGAAACTGATGAAGTGGTGCTCTTCATGGGGATTGAACAGACAAGCGCCTTCATAGTGAATTGGCAGCAAGAGAGCCCGTTCGGGGTGTTCGCGCAATTCCGCGACCTTCTCTGCGACCGAACGCGGGGTGCTCACATCGGTCAGTTCTTCAAAACGGCCGAAATCAATCCGACTCGACTCATATAATCCAACTCCGCCGGGCCGGTATCCAAGGGGAGCAAGAAATTCGCCCTGCCACGTTGGAAACAACGCGTTGAAATCTTGTCTTTCCGGCAAGCCGCGCAGATGCGCATTGAAAGAGCGCACTTGTTTGATCGATTCTCCAAAGAGGTGGAACTCTGACAGGTCAGGCAGCATGAACGAGAAAAATATGAACGCAATGCTGTAGAGTCGCCACGCCCTCTTGTAGTGAGAGACATAGCACATGCTGGCGAGAAAGATGGCGAGGCCGTTCCAGTAGACATGGCTGGGATCGCATCTTCCCAGGGCAGCCGCGAGCATTGGGATAGAGAAGGCAATCAGGCCAAATGTATTATCGTCGATTCGCTGATCGCGAAAGCGTTGGAAGACGTAACAAGCACACACAAACAGGGCCGCGAAGAAGACCAGAATGTGCGGAGCAATCAAGATTGGGAAACTGATCGCTCCACCGCCATCTGCCAGGAGCGTGTCAAGGATATGGAGTTTCAGCGCCGTCCAGAATACGATCGTAAACGCAATGAGCAGGGCTACAAGTGTCAGTCCACGGTGGATCCGCCGGTCTGTTCGGGAGAACAGACAGATACATAGGCAGGCGAAGGCGTAAGCGATCGCGATTTCGGGCGAAATCATTATGAGTATGGCTGTGAACGCAACTGAAGCAAGCACGGCGCGGAATCTCGGCCAACTGCCGGAATCCTTAAATAGATTTTGGATGATGAGAACGAAGAAAATCGGACACGAAAACCGGAGAAACGTGTAGTTGGTACCCATCCTGAGGATCCCAAAGAGCCCTGCAAAGAACAGGAGAAGAAATATCGACTCCTTTTCGTTCGTGGAGTAATCCACGAGGTTTACGGCCTTGAAGAGAACGAATGTGCCGAGCAGACAATTGCCCAGCCAAAAGAGGTAATAGGCCTGGGCGATATCGATAGGCAACAGGTATTTGAAGATCACTGGTCCGTAAAGCAATCCGGGCCCGTAGGCGAATTCAATTTCACGGTACGGGATCTTGCCCTGCAACAGGAGCCAAACTCGATCAATCAGATAGAAGGATTCTCCGAATCCGCTGTGGTGGCCGGCAAACATGTACATCGATACACAACCGCAAAAGACAGCGGAGAGCGCGAGGATCAGCGTGAAATTCGAGACGGGAGGAGATTTACTGCTCGCCAGAAACTGAAGGTTTAGCCCTCTCGTCCACACGACCGCAACGCCTACCAGGCCGAGAAGCAAGACCACCCCAACCCGATTATTGTAGCCGAACAAAAACGAGTCCGATGCGGTGGGCTGCGTGGGGATCAGCTTGGGAAGATAGGAAATTGCAACCAGGCTGAAGACTGCATATGCGAGGTACGCCAGCTTCGGAATCGTGCGAAGGTTCGAGCTCATGCGCAGCGCCGGGGCCACGTAGCGCTGCTCAGGATCGGTAACATTCCTCATGTGGCGGGTTCCGTTCGGACGTTCATTTTCTGGTCTGGCGATGTTTAAGCTGCTTTTCGCTTGCTTGGTGAGATGCGCGAGCACTCCTGTTGGGATGTAGGGATGCTGATGAAGTTATTTGTTTTGTCTCTGATCTGCGGTGTCAGCGACTGGCATCCCCGCGTTGTTCTCACCGGGTTGCGAACATTCTAGCGAGCATTCCACCTGAAGAAGAACTGGCCAGGTTGAGCCGGACCGAGTCGCAGGATTCGGTGGCACTGAGAGTGGGGGTGAATGTAAGTTTGTCACAGCATCGGCAAACTGACTTCCGACACAACACTACGACACGCAGATTCACTCCCGTCAAACTGCTTGCCGTAATGAGCGCTACTGAGCCGCAGTGCGCACCACCGCCACTGGCCCCAATAGCCCGGAGGCCAACAACGGCGAACTCGCTTTGTATGGCTTCACATCGGCAGACGTGTACTTGGTCACGCCGGGCTGCTGGTCGCCTATCAAGCGATTGACCCAGGCATTCGTTACTTTGATGGTCACTTCGTTTGCGCCCGCGTTAAGCGCGGCCGTGGCATCGATGCGGTAAGGCGTATGCCACACGACGCCGAGTTTCTTGCCGTTGACGGTCACTTCTGCAAGATTTTTCACGTCGCCCAGATCGATCCAGAGATGTGCGCCCTTCTTGAACCAGTCGGCGGGCGCCTGGACCGTCTTGGTGTAGGTCCCCGTTCCGGAGAAGTATTTGACCCCGGCGTTGGCGTTGTCGCTCCAGGATGCAAGTGAGTTCAGCGTGACCGAAGACGGCGCTCCAAGATCTGGTGGAAAGCTCACCGTCCAAGGTCCATCGACATTGGCCAAAATGGTTTGAACGACTTTGGGAAGTTGGTGCGAGGTCTGTGCCGTTGGCTTTCGGAACACCACGAACACTGTGCCCCAAGGCTCCAGGGTAAGGGGAATTGTGGTTCTCCCGTCCGCGATCGTGTATGACGCCGGCTCGGTCAAACCAGTATCTGCGTGCCAGAGTTCGGGTGCCTTGCCTGTTACGCGGAAACTCGCCTCAACTGTCTCATTGCGATCATTCCGATTGTCTACGAAGTAGATGTCGCCGTCGGACAATTTGCGATGCACGAAGAGCAACCGCGCATCCGTTTCAGGCTTGCTGTAGTCGAAGTCCGGCACCACGTGAAATGCGGCAAAGACGTCGCCGAGGTTTTGCCCAGCAAATACGGTGCCTTTACCTACTTTGTGGATGCCGGTGCCATCGCCGAAGAGCTCGTCATCCAACCTCTTGAACTCCGCTTGATTGTCCGCCAGGCTCGGATCGTCGGTGGGTTTGGGACCGGCAACCTGCGCTCCGTCCTGAACGAGTTTGTAAATGGCGCGAAGAACGGGCAGCGACATATGCTGGCTGTAAGGATCGAGTCCCAATAGGCGGTAGTTCATTCCGCTTCTGGTGGTGATGCGGCCGTCTGTCACATTGAGTTCGTGGATCAAGGCGTCGGCATTGACGTAATCGAAACCGAATCCGGCCGGAACGTCTGGCGACTTTTTGTCGAAGATTGCGGTGAGGTTCGAATCCTCGCCATAGAAATAGATCAGGTCCGCGCCGAAGTGGCCCTGCTGAAGAAGAAAACTGGTGCGGGCCAGATAGTCGATCCAGGGGCCAGCCTGCTCAGCCCATGTCTCGTTGCGGTTGAACCACTGGCCGAAAGGCCCAAGCGTCAGTCCAGGTGAAGTGCCTTTTCCGGCGAGCGGCTGGTGAGCTGACTCGTGAATCACAAAGCGATTGATACCGTTCAAGAACTCCTGATCGGCCGTTGGTTTGAGTGTGGATGGAGACCATGCCCAAGGTGCTGCAGCCGCAGTCATCGACTCGGCGGCTGCAATGTTCTGGCCGTAGATATGCGCCACCGAAGCCGATTCTCGATCATCGGCGTTAAATCCGTACTGCTCTTCGTTGGCGCTGGGCGTTTGTGTCCACATCGCGCTCATTGGGATTTCGTTAAACTTCTTTACTTCCATTCCGTCGGCAACGAATGCGCGCTTGGCTTCGTGCGATTCGCCGTAGTGGCCCATGCCGCGCTCATGAAGCGTGTCTTCCAATTGCTTGTAGTGCTCGTTGGCGATCAAGTCAGCGATTGTCTTGCGGAAATCCCAGAGGAAGCGGTCGCTCGCCGCCGCACTTTCTACCACTTGTCCGGTGAGAACCGGCATCCAGGGCACTGGATCGTAGCCGCGCAGCTTCTTGAACTGGGCAATCATGTTGTCGGTCCAGTTTTGGGAGCCCGCTTCCCAACTATCGTTGATGACGTAGCGGATGCCCTCTTTACCCATCAGGTCAGGTCCGACAGTTTCTTTGTAGCTGTCGAGATACTTATCGAAGTAATTCTTAACGAAACGGCGATCCATCTTGTCGACTTCGAGGCCGGTTGCTTCGGCAGTCGCTGGGTGGTTTGTGATGCCGAGCAGTGAATAGCCGAAGCGAAGCACAACCCAATCGCCCGGCGGAGGCGTCCAGTCCAGCCTTCCATCCGGGCTCATTTTGGAAGTCAGATCGATGACATCCGACTTTGCCACAGCTTCATCTGAGGCAACAGCCGGAGTGCCGAAGCCATAGATATCCATCTCTGGAACAAATGCAGCCTTTTCTTCGAAGCGATTTACACGCGGTCCGGGATGAAGCGCGAGTTCGGCAATCTCGTAGTCGGTCGGAGGCGGCGGCGACTTGATTCCGAACGATGCGGGATCGAGGCCGATGGCCCAGAACGGAATGGGAGGAGGAGGCATCCGCTTGAACGTAACGCGGAAATACTTCGTTGTAACCGCCGAGAAGGAGATCGTGTGTTCCGGGGCATCGCCGCCCGAAAGTATGGTCACTTGCCTGAAATTCTGTCCGTCGTCGCTGAATTCGAGTGTCATTTCAGGGGCGCCAATTCCCCCAACGAGCGAGGCAATGAAATCGGGATCTTTGCTGACGAAGGTGACGGAGCGAATTGTTTGCGGGCCTGGAAATTCATACTGAATCCACGAGGTCTGACCAACTGCGGCCGGTATCGGAATCTTCGTAGTCTTTTCGAGATCGCCGTCGCTCAGCATCGCCACATCTGGAGAGCCGCCGCTCGAAGTAATCTGCGCGTGCAGTGACTCAATGGAGACGTCGCTGGGAGCTTTGCGATAGGCAACGACGACTGAGTCGGCATAGAACTGCGGGGTCGTTGCCGCGCCTTCTGGAGCGCCGAGCGTATCGCGAATGCCGATGTTCTGAAAAGCTCCGGTGTTCGTTGGGGGATGAATGAGCGTGCCTGTGAATGGCTTGCCGCCTTCGATCTGCGTTTCGCTCCACACGTATTTCTTCATGCCCTCCGATGCCGGCACCCATGGGCCGCCCGATTCGCTCCATCCGGGCGAGCCTGCTATCGCCTCTTCCATTCCCAACTGGTCCGCAAGGGTCGTTGCGAATCTGAATGCGTCTTTCCACTCCGGAGTCATGTAGACCAGGCGGTGATCCACAACTTGCGGCGTTTGCAGGGCAGCATCGAAGTTCTGAAAACCGCCAAGCCCCACTCGGTGCATCCATTCCAGGTCAAGCTTGATGCCCTCCTTGGAGATATTGCCGTTCATCCAGTGCCACCACACTCGTGGGCGCGCCCCATTTGGCGGATTCTCAAAGCTCGCCAGCAGCGAGTCTTTCGAGTTTTGAGCCAAAGCAAAGCCGGTAGCAATCAGCAAAACTATTCCTATCCAAGCCCGTCTGTTCCACGCACGCATCTCAGTTTTTCCTTTTCTCGTTCTCGCATTGCGGTTAAGTCAAAGATTGCAGCGCCCGTAGGACAGCTTGGGCGTTGGTGCGGAGCTTCGCCACGTCGATTTGACGCCCCCGTATTGATGGAATGAGCGGAACTATAGGGACCTCGATTTAGCGATGTCAAGAAGATTAAATCATTTCTCTATTGGATTGACGAAGACCGAATCGAAGACCCCTGAGAGATAGTTCAGCGAGCAGCGGGACGGGCATGCGTCGATGTGGCCGGTTCCTTTATCGCGTCTGGGCTCTCGCAGAGGCGCTGCGCCCAACTCCGCACGACGTCCGAGTTCAGGCGACCTCCCTTGGCCTCGCTCGATGCCAATTGCACGGCGAAATTTCCCACGGTTGAGCTTTCGACGCTGCCCGTCTCGACAGGAAGTCCAGTGTGCTCGGCGGTCAGGTGCGTCAGCAACTGGTTGAGACTGCCACCACCGAGTATATGAATGCGTCTCAGCTTGGCGCCAAGCAGGTGCTCAAGACTGCGGAGCGCGGAGGTGTAGCGACTTGCCATGCTTTCAAAGATGGTTCGAGCAAACAATGGTTCGTTTCCTGCGGAGTCTGGTATTTCTGCGAGCCCTCGAAGACGCAATTGCTCGTTGAGACGCGCAGGCATATCGCCATCCAGGACCAGAGACGGCGCGTCTACAGGAACGATGCCGGGGAATTTGTCGCATTCGGCAGCCCCTGCGATGAGCGACTGCAACTCCCACGGGCGGCCGGCTCTGCGCCAAGATTCGAGACACTGTTTGAGAATCCACATGCCGTTGACGTTGGTGTGGAAGCAGAAGCCGCCAGTTGCGGCTCCCTGATTGGTGAAGCCAGCATTCATTGCATCCTGGGTCGTGACCGGAACCTTCGTGAGCGTGCCGACGAGCGACCATGTTCCGGAACATATGTAGGCGATGCGGTCCAAGTGCGTGGGGATGCCTGCGATAGCTGAGGCGGTGTCATGGCACGCGGGCAAGATCAATTTTGTGTCGCTGAACGGTTCGAGTTCTGCCAGAGGACCTTGGAGCATTCCAACGACTGCTCCCGTGGGGGCGATTGGCGGCAAAGAATTCTTGGGAATCTTGAGCAAACGCAGAAGGGGCTCAGACCAGTCACCAGTCTCTATATCCACGAGGCCAGTGTGCGTGGCGTTGGTGTACTCGGCTACGCGACGGCCACCGAGACGATAGAGCACATACTCCGGCAGGCAGACCCAGGGCGCGTGAATGTCGATACCGGAGGCGCTGTCAGCAAGCAATTGGTAGACGGTATTGATGCGCAAAGGCTGCGCGCCGGTGTGAACGAACATCCAATGCGGCCGTGCGAGCTTATCTGCTGCCTTTTTGGAAAGTATTGTGCGTTCGTCGCGATAGCAGAATGGCTTGCGAAGCGGCTGGCCATCCATGTCAAGGCGCACATAATCGACAGCCCAGCCGTCCACCGCAATGGAGGCTATGCCCTCTGGCGCAGCTTCCGCGGCCTTGCGTAGCCCTACATCCAATTCTGCGAGAATTGCATCAAGGGGCCAGCAGAGAGAAGCGCCATCAGAAACAGGCCCATTCGGAATGCGGTGGATCAGCTCAAATACGGGCTTGCCCTCGCGCCATCGAAGGAGTGAGACGCGACAGCTCTCCGCACCGAGATCGATCGCGACTCGCGCGCGGCGATCAAATCGGTCTGACGCAACCGATTCCGGCGCTGCATGGCCCCCCGGCGGCTTCACCGGAGAAATGCCTCAGGAAGCCCGCCGTCGACCGGAATAAGATGGCCTGTCGTACAACGCGAGCGAGCGCTGGCGAGGAACAGTATTGCCTCAGCGCAATCTGCCGGATCGATGGGCTGGTGGGTTAGGGTGCGCTTTGCATAGAACGTAGCCAGCAGACCTCGAAGTCCTTCGTCGCTCATCGATTCGTCGAAGGCGATGCCGTATTTGGTCAGAGACGCCCGCACGCGATCGCGCGCAAACATCGTTGAGCCTTTTACTACAGTGGCCGGACATATGCCATTTACGCGGATCTTAGGGGCCAAGCCGACTGCCAGTTCGCGAACGAGGTGGCTGAGTGCGGCTTTGCTGACGTCGTACGCTTCGCTGCCTCGCTTGGGCACGACGGCGTTGGCTGAGCTGGTGAGAACGATTGAGCCGTCGAGATCTTGCTCCCTGAACAATTTGGCAACTTCGTCGCAGAGCAGGTAGTTTGCTGTGACGTTCACATCGAGAGTTGTAGCCCACATCGCTTCGGAGATGACGCCGTCAGGCGACGATGGGAACATGGCAGCGGTATTGATCAGGATGTCAACTCCTCCGAACGCGGACACGGTCATCCTGAGTGCATTCCCAATGGCATCGCGGCTGCAAATGTCCACAGTTGTTGACGCAACAAATTCCTTCGAAGTAATTTTCGCGAGTTCTGCAGTGACTCCGGCAGCGCCAGCTGAATCCCGGTCAGCGATCATGACGTGTGCGCCACGCGCAGCAGCCAGCAAAGCAACCGCGCGGCCAATACCGCTGCCTCCACCGACCACCAGGACAACGTAGCGGCTTAATTCTTTCTCTGAAGGTTGGCGGCGGATTTTGGCTTCTTCCATAGCCCAATACTCGATGCGGAATGCTTCGCTGAGCGGCATGGCCACGTAGTTAGTGAATACCTTGAACGTTGTTGGATCCATGCCCTGACCGCACTGCGGAACGACGCTCGCACTGGAGCCCGATGAATCTACCTCGCCCAGCAGGCTTGCGCCTTCCATAACGTGGATCGCGTTTGCGTAGAATTCGCCGGTGATGCGAGCCTCGGTCTTGTTCTTTCCAAAACTGAACATGCCCAGGCCTGGAATCAGAACGATCGATGGACTGGTGTCGCGCAGCGCCGGCGAGTCCGGCAATGCATGATTTTGGTAGTAGGTGCGATAGTTCTCGCGATATTCGACCAGCGACTCGTCGATCTGCCGCTTGAGCGTATTTAGATCCTGCTCATTTGACCAAGGCACAAACATTGGACGAATCTTGGTGCGAATGAAGTGATCAGGGCAGCTTGTGCCAAGAAATGCCAGTTCTTTCGCGTGAGCGGAGTTCACAAACTGGAGCACATCTTTGGAGTCGCGATAGTTTGCAATCCAGCGCCGCTGGTTGCTGATACGGCCGCGTAGATACGGAAGGATCTCAATGGCCAGATCCTGACGGTTGGCTTGTGATCTCACGGCTTCGCCGCCAAAACGGGTGTCTCCTTTTGGAATGCCGTGATCGGCAATGAATTGTCCGACCTGGTCGATAACGGTGAGCGTGTTCACGTAGCACTCGCGTTGCGTCTCACCCCAGGTGAAAAGGCCGTGACCGCCAAGCACAACGCCATCGCAACCGGGGTTTTGCTCGATAACGCGCTTCATCATCAGGGCGAGCTCGAACCCGGGACGCTGCCACGGTATCCATACAAGTTGATGATGGAATTCGCGATTGAAATCTTCCATCTTGGCTTTGCCGTTTGCCGAGGCCGCGAGAGCTATGCCCCAATCGGGATGCAGGTGATCGACATGCGGGAAGGGAAGAAACCCATGCAGTGGAGTATCGATTGATGCAGCGACCGGATTATTGCGGAATGCACACAGCGCATACATCTCCACCATCGAGTCTTCCGTGTCCTGGCCCTGGTAGAGGTGCTCAAGCGCCAGGAGTTTCTCCTGGTATAGGGTGGCGAAGCCGTTTCGCTTCATGCTTCCCAGATCGCCACCGCTGCCCTTCACCCAGAGCACCTTCACTGACTCGCCGGTGAGAGGATCGATCTCATCGATTTTTGAACTGGTATTGCCACCGGCAAAGTTTGTGATGCGCAGGTCAGAGCCAAGCAAATTGGAGCGGTAGCGCAGCAACTCGGGTTGATCCAATGTAGCCACTATGGCTGGATCCCAACGGTCGTCCAGGAACTTCAAGGAAGGGGAAGATACTACGGTAGCGGGCATAGAAACCACCTTGTTTGTGTCGAGTCGATTCGATCTGACATCATCATATCCAAAATGCAATAGAGAACATATTTCTTTTCTGAAGTATTGGGAACGCCATGACCAGGGAATTGTCGATTTCGTGGCTTCGCCGTTTATCTTGCAACGATGGCAGACTCACCTGCAGCGAGGGATTCCGGCGTCACTACATAGTGCCGGACATAATTGTAGGGGGGAACAATGCGGCCACGTAGAAGGGTAATACCCAGCTGGATCAGTCGCGGTCCGTAACTCTCAGCTCCATGCGAGATAGATCCAATGATGGCGCTTGATTCCTTGCGCATTTCTTCCAGCACTTCCGGGATGCAGTCCTGTCCAACAATAGCGAAATCCTGCTCCCGTCCGAATTGCCTAGCGGCATCGAGAACCCCAAGAGCGCTCGAATCTGTAGAAGCAGCGACGAGGATTCGTTGCCCTTTGCGTTGGGTTCGCAAGAACTCCGCGACTGCCACCGCACTCGGTTGACGCATTCCGCGGCCGTCCAAGCGGAAAAAGCGGTCAGATTGAATCTGGCTCAACCGCTCTTTGATACCTTCAAATGCCCCGGTGATTCTGCTTTGAACGAAGCTGCCTGCCTCTGAAAAGCCGATGCCGACGACCCAGTCAGCCTTGCACTTCCATTTGTTGATCGCGAATTGGGCCAAAAGCGCGCCCGCCTCGTAGCCCACTTCGAAGTTGTCAACGCCGAAGTAAGTAGCGTTGGGGTGCGGAACATCGATCGCGATGAGCGGGATCTCGGCCTTTTTGAAAATGTGCGCGATGTGGGGTGCAACGTGCTCCTCGACCTGGAACTCAAGCACAAGGTCAACCCGCTGCCGCACAAACTCTTCGGCGTTCTTGATCGCGAGATCGGGATCATACCGATTGTCCAGTTGCAGCAGTTCGACACCTGCCGCTGCTGCGGCCGCCATCACGCTGGAGGTCACCGCGAGAGAGAAGGGCATCTCCCCGCTCTGCGCGGCGAAGCCGAAGCGCAACCTGCGTGGACGTGAGACCAGCCTGTAATGTCCGCTCTCGCCTTGCGCGACGTAACCCCGATGTACCAGCGTCTTTAGAATTCGATAGACGCTGGTCTTCGAGATATTGGTCTGCTGGTACACATCCTCAAGCGCAATCGGGCCCTTCGTGTGTTCCAGAAGTTCGAGAACGTCCAGGGCTTTTGAAAGAATCGGAATCAGGTAAAGCCGCTTAATCTTCTGTTTGGACAACCTGCCGTTCCCCCCGTCCATTTGGCTGCAACTAGATCGCTCCCACCATCCTAAGCGTAGGATGTGACCGGTGCCAGTTTCCCGCCTCGGTCGGCGCTGATGCGTTGCACGTAGCCGCTCTCGGCTAACGCCGCAAGCGGATTTTAGTACGCGAACCGTAGTCAACCACGGCCAATGCCGGTCTCCGGCAAACCACTCTTAGAATCCGATTGCCGAACAAATGAAGGAGTGCGCACGGGACCCCACGCAAGGTGCATGGGTTTTGCCTCACTCACTTCTGCAGATTGGGCGGGGGGCTGTCCTTCTGTGGAGACGCTTCTGCTGGCTTCTCTGTTGGTGCCGGCGCCGCGGCCTTCTGGCGTCGATCGGCAGCCTTCTGCAACTCTTCCTCGCGCCGGGTTTTCTCAGTGGCTGCCTCGGCGTCCGTTACATAGCGAAACATTTGCATCCGTCCCGGGTATTGCTCGGTGGTAAACACACGGTTCTGCTTGTCGACTGCGACTCCCACCAGTGCTTTAAACTGTCCAGGCATCTCCCCGTGCCCGGTGCCGATAAAAGTGAGCAACTTGCCTTCACGATTGAAGACTTGAAGCCGGTCCTCCATCTCGTCGGCAACCCAGATGTGCCCATCGCTATCCACTGCGATGCCTTTAGGCCGAGCGAAATATCCAGGACCGTCGCCGTGTTTGCCAAACAGGCTTATGAAGTTTCCATCGGCATCGAAGATTTCCACGCGGTTGTTGAGGGTGTCCGTTACGTAGACATTACCGTCCGCGTCCACCGCAACGCCCTGTGGAGCGCCAAAGTCGCCCGGCGTGGTGAGGAAATGGTTCTTGCCGCCGGTTCCGATGCGTCGCAGCAGTTTCAAACTGTCGGCGTCATAGACGATGACCTGATCCTGCTGTGTGTCGACGACATATAGGAACCGGTTCGTCGTATCAAGAGCCAGACCAACAGGATCGATCAATCCCTCCGTGATTTGGTTTTCCACCTCGTGCCTGGCATTCAAGATAATGACGCGTTTCATTTTGCCGTCGGAGACAAAAAGCCGGTCGTCGTCATCCATGGCGAGACCGTTGATCCAGCCAAAGTGGGCCTCGAAGCCGTTGCGGATCAGTTGGGTTTCGCGGGTTTCGGTGTTGAAGATGAAGATGGCCCCGACCCGTTGATCGGCCACGTACACAAGACCCTTTGAATCGATGGCGATGCCATAGGGCCCGATCAATTGAAACGGAAAAGTCTTGGGGTTGAATTTTTCGGTCTGCGACTGTCCCCCGGCAAGGCGGTCCATCCACGTTGCTTTGGGCTTTGCGGTGGCCGCTGGAGAGTAGTCGACCTTTGAGCCGGCAAAATAATCGAGCCAGCGAATGCGGGCGACATTGGGCGGGCTCGGCCACACCAGCTTGGTGGGATCGAATGGAAATTTGCGCGGGCCCACTGCCTGAGCAGGGGCAGTGTCGCTTTTCTTTTTCTTCTTTTCCGCGCGGACAGAAAAAGGTAAAGCCAGCCCCAACGCGAGCAGCAGGAGCACGGCGAGCGGCTTACGGGTTCGAATCAGATATATGTGTAAGGGAAACATCCAAATCTCCAGTCACTTTCCAGGGAAAATCGTTTCTTTCATATTGAGCCTGTTCTTATGGCAGTTGTCGCAGAAGGCCATGTTATTGGTTTGATCTTTCACCAGCAGATCGGCCTGAGCCGAAGCGTGCGGCTGATGGCACGAGAGACAACTGAGGGGCGTCTTGACCTTGCTTTGGTCGGCTGGGTCCATCACATCGGCCACAGGGTGATATTCCACCGGATGCCCCAAGCCGAAGCGTAGAGGCAGAATCGTTACCCGGTTCTTCTTGTAGTAGTCGTCCGGCAGCTTGACTTGACCATTAAATATGGTGAGAAGATGCTCAGCGTCATCCCGCTGCGGAGCTGACTCGGGACCGTGGCACTCCAGGCACAGTGCATTGCCCTTGGCGCGTAACAGATGATCGTTGTCGCCGCCGTGAGGTGTATGGCATGTGGAGCAGCCTTCAACAAACGCGGGCTGATGGTGCACCGGTTTCTTGCGTAAATCATCGATGTCGCTGTGGCATCCCAGGCAGATACTCACAGCATCGGTCTTCGGCAAGCCCGGCTGGTTGCTGGCATGCGGGCTGTGGCAATCGGTGCAATCGCCCGCAGCGCCGGGATGCGGGAATTTAGCCGAATCGATCAGCTTGGCCTTGTCGTCGTGGCAGGTCGCGCAAATAGCCTTGGCGTCGCTTTGCGTCAACACGACTTTTCCGTCTTTTGCAGGCGCATGGCAGGTCTCGCAAGCCTTTTCAGCGAAGGGTACGTGGGTGAACTTCGCCATCAGCTTGGGTGACGCCGACTGATGCGGGTCATGGCACTCCACGCAGTTGGACGTGGCGAAAGGCTGATTCTGGTGAGCTTTTTGAAGTCCCGCTTCTTTCGGATCGTGGCAATCCACGCAGAGCGCGGGTGCCGGCTTGGTTAGATGGAATCGGTTTTCAGTCGTCGGTTCGGCGCCTGTCTTGTGGGTGAGGTGGCAGGTGTCGCATCCCATGTCGAGCGCGGCATGATGGCTCCCCTTTTCGGGCGGATTCAATCCAGTCTGGTGACAACTGCTGCATAGGTTTTCCTTTTCGGTGCCCGACATTGGCTTCAGGAGCTGATTCTTGTTGTCGCTCGCGTGCGGGTCGTGGCAGGTGAGACAGTCGCGAATCGCGGGCGGATGCACCGTCCCCTTGATGTCGGCTGCCTTTTTATCCGCATGACAGGTGAGGCAAAGCGCAGACGGAGTGGCGGTGATCAGCTTGACGCGTGTGGTGTCTCGATTGACGCGGATCTCGTGGCAGCTCAAGCATCCGGTGGCCATTGCGGAGTGAACGGACTTGCCCTTTGTTTTTTCCTCATGGCACTCCAGGCACTTGGCAGCAGGGGTGTTCTTGTCGAGCGGAACGGGATGCACTGCGGCGTGTACGCGCGTTGCAAACAGGGCGAACAGGACGATGAGAATCCATGCATGAATTACAGGATGTCGGCCGCAGTCGGCGAACGTTCTGCGCAACCAGATGCGATGTAGGAGCGGTCTCAAACTTCCTCCGAACGTAGAGCGTTCCACGAAATTCGTCAAAACGCGAAGAGATGAACGATGGGCAGCGCTCATTTTTTTGCTCCGACGCGCTGACTCAAGCTAAGGGGCGTAACCGAGCCGTCTGAATTGTGAGTGACCTGGTGGCACACCAAGGTACAGGTATTCGCGGTGCGATTATATGAAACCGGAAGGCCCCCATTCAGGGCCACGACGTTCATATCAAAGTTAAT
>WNGL01002508.1_pt1 | contig 45012 bp, 40 predicted proteins | sample 5400591 | NCBI WGS metagenome assembly WNGL01 (sample SAMN13153377, study PRJNA577476) | soil metagenome | isolation source: 80 cm soil or saprolite under Garry oak tree replicate 1 | place: USA:California | collected 2016-06-15 | reverse complement strand
CGCTTCAAAGGAAAATTTGCGCCCAGTTGGTGGGAGAGTGAGTATGCCCTGGCGCAACGCGGCGTGGCGATGCCTCCGCGAGTTGGGTATGCGATCGTGCGCGCCCTGGTTCCGGGCGGCGTGCCTCAATTGCTAACCCGTCAGGCCGCGCGGGCGATTCGCGGAAGTAATCGCGCGGCGCCGGCTAATTCCCCCGCCGACCGCGCGATTAGCCGGCCGTAGCTCCTCGTGTTGTCTCGAAAATGTAACCAAAGCGATTTCCTGCTCGTCTAAACTCTGTTCGATCAAACTAGTGAGCGGAGCAATCGGACCCGGTAACGCTTCAAAGGTTCGCTTTCCCCAAAACCTTCGGAATCAACTTGAGGTTCTTCGTGAAGCTCGGTGTTTACTTATTACTGTACGTACTGATACTGCCGGCGTCTGTTTTGCCACGCGCTGAAAATCCGTCGCGTGATCCATGGCAACGTTTTAACGGTAAGAGTCAGGTGGAGCTCAAGGCCAATCCTCCCGTTGCTGCGAACTCTGACAGCGAAGCATCGCAAACGAAATCCAGGTTTGTGACCATTAACGGAACGCGCTTGCACTTCGTCATCAAGGGCGCGGGCCGGCCGGTCGTATTAATCCATGGCAACCCCGGTTCATCACAGGACTGGACCCAGCTGTTTGGTCCGCTTGCCGCGCAGCACAAGATAATCGCTTTCGATCGTCCTGGTCATGGCCGCAGCCAAAGACCAAAGCATGAAGAAGCCACGGTCGAAGTTCAGGCGCGACTGCTTCACGATGCGCTTACTCAATTGCATGTGCAGCGTCCGGTCCTGGTCGGACATTCGTGGGGCGGCGCGCTCGCACTCGTCTATGCCATCAATTATTCAAAAGAAGTGGCCGGGCTGGTATTAGTAGCTCCCGCGGTTTACGAAAGTCAGGATGGAGTTTCATTCCTGACGAAACTTCCGGCTGTCCCGGTCATCGGTGACGCGGTTAACTTCGTCCTGACGCCGCTGTTTGGCGCCTCGGTGGTTCGCCGGGATTTGAAAAAAGCATTCGCGCCGGATCCGGTGCCCAGGAATTATCTGCGCTCTGTTTTGTCTGAATGGACCAGACCGAGCAAGGTCAAGTCGTATGCGGTCGATGATGCACTCTTGACCGATTGTCTAAAGAAGTTCAGTCCGCGATATTCAGAGATCAGGGTTCCCGTATCGATTCTGGCCGGTGATTCCGATTTAATTGTGCCTGAGAAAGAGAACGCCGAGCGGCTGCATAAAGCTATGCCCGGATCGCGTTTTGTCCTGCTGCCGAAATCTGGCCATGAGATACCTTTCACCCGCCCGCAGGCAGTCATCGAGGCCATTGGCTACGTCACCTCATCGTCCTGAAAATTAGCCAGGTCCGGACTTCCGCTTGAATCCGCTTTTCGCTCCTGCGCGCAATTATTACGGATTTATTAGGGTTCGGTAGAGACAGCGGGCGGCGGCTTAAACTATAATGACCGCAATCGATTCCCCAGCGAAGGAGGTCACTCGCGATGTTGATTAAGGACGTCATCCGCGATCGCGAACCTTATTCTTTGCGCGCTTCGGCCAGCGTGCTCGATGCCGCAGAGTTTATGGCCCAGAGAAGAATAGGCGCCGTCTGTGTCCTCGATGAAGAAGGAAGATTGATCGGCGTGTTTTCTGAACGCGACCTGCTGAACCGGGTCGTCGTGCCGAAGCGCGACCCCGGCGCGATGAAACTCGGCGAGGTCACCAGCCCCCTACGCGCCGTCATCCGTTGCGACGAAACCCCGCACCAGGCCCTCGAGCGAATGGAAGAAATTGGCAGCCGGCACTTGCCCGTTCTCGATGGCGAGAAGTGGGTCGGCATGCTGTCCATGCGCGATCTGCTGCGCGTCGAGATCAGCGAGCAGGGAGATGAGCTGAAATTGCTGCATGAATATATTCAGCAGTAAGTCAGAAGGCTGTCGGCATAAAGCAGAAGGCTCGAAGAAGGATCATTTTCCATTTATCATTTGACATCTTTCATTTGGCCATTAAGTGTGTGTCAGAAATCCGCTTATTCAGAATCGACTGCCTCTCGTGACACAGCTTCAAAGCCAGGCGATGAAAAATGAAAAACCAAAGATGAAAAATGGAAACTCCGGTTTTGAAGGTGCGTCTAAATGCTGAAATGAAATCGCGGATTGTGACATTGCTGCTGGTAACGGCCGCGCTCGCTCTCGCCTGCAGTCACCCACCGCCGGGCCGAGGCGCCGGCGAGATCGAAAACTCGCCGCAATCGCAAACCAGCTTTAAGGTCGAAACTGTTGTCAGTAATTTGCAAGTGCCCTGGTCGATTGTGTGGGCGCCTGATGGCCGCATGATCTTTACTGAGCGTCCGGGACGCGTGCGTGTTTACGAGAATGGAAAGTTGCGACCCGAACCGCTGTTCACCGTCCCTGACGTGGAGCCAAGAGGCGAGAGCGGGTTAATGAGCATCGCGCTGCATCCGCAGTTCGCTTCGAATCATTTGCTTTACCTTTCGTATGCTTACAGTGCCGACGGGCAGCGCGTGCGCGTCGTCCGGTACCGCGAGACCCCAACCGGCCTTACCGATCGGAAAGTGATTATTGAAAACATTCCCGCGGCGCAATTTCACGCGGGTTGCCGTCTGCGGTTTGGACCCGACGGCAAGCTTTACATTACGACGGGCGATGCGACGGAACGCCAGCTGGCGCAACAACTAAACTCTCTGGCCGGCAAGACCCTGCGCCTGAACGACGACGGGACGGTGCCCAGCGATAATCCGTTCGTCGGACAAAGCAACGCGCGAGCTGAGATATGGACTTATGGAAATCGGAACGGGCAGGGTATCGATTTTCAACCCGGCACGAACCTGTTGTTTGAAACCGAGCACGGTCCCAGCGGATTTGATGGACCAGGCGGAGGCGATGAGGTCAATATTCTCGAGCGCGGCAAGAATTATGGTTGGCCGGTCATTCATCATCGAGCCGCCCAGGCGGGGATGGAGTCGCCGCTGCTTGAATACACGCCCGCATGCGCGCCGGCGAGTGGGGTTTTTTATCGCGGCTCGGTTTTTTCAAGTTTTCGTAATAACTTCTTCTTTGGTTGTTTGGTGGGTACGCGAATTATTCGAGTCGTTCTCGACGGCCGCCGAGTTGTAAGCCAGGAAAATCTTCTAGAAAAGAAATACGGCCGTATCCGCGACATCGCCGAAGGCCCGGACGGTTTCATCTATTTTTCGACGTCGAATCGGGATGGACGGGGTTCACCGGCGAGCGACGATGATCGAATATTGAGATTAGTGCGGTAAAGTGAATATTCGCCCCTCCAGAAGTTTCTTCCCAAGGTACTGCATCAAAGCAAGTATCATGTTTGATTATTCAACTATTGCAACTCTGATTACGATTGCCGCGGCGGCGTTCGGCGCTCCGTCTGAACCGCAAAGATACGCGCCGCGGCCTGAACCCTACGAAATTGTTAGCCCGCCTCCGGGCAGCAATGCTGTCTATGCGCGGAGGTTTCCGGGCGCTGATATTTCAGAAAAAATAAACGCGGCCGATGCGTCTCTGGGAAGCAGGCCGGGTGTAATCGTGGCTGAAGGCGGCGGCACCATTGGCACCCAAATTGTGATCAACCCCGGGCATACTCTGCGACTGCGCGCCGGCACTTATGCGCCGACCACGTCTGGCGTACCTTTTCTTCTCAAGTCAGGTTCAAAACTCATTGGAGACGGCTGGTCGAGAACAATTATTCTCGAAACAACGGCGCCAGACCAGTGGGGCATCGTCAATACGTATGGCTTTAACCAAAAACAGACCAATATCGATCATGATGTCGAAATCCGGAACTGCCAGTTCCGAGGTGTGTCACCCAAAGCTTTCAACAGCGCGCCGCCGGCAGTGATGGTCGGCAATTGCCATAACTGTCTGATCGATGGAAATTTTATCAACGGCACCCATTCGATTGGCGTGGCGGTGGGGGCGCAGTCGTCACCGACGGTGTACGCCGATCATTGCGTTGTCAGTAACAATTATTTCCGTCGGGTAGCATCGCAAAATCTCGCGGTCGTGAACGGAAAGAATATTGTTTTCGCACATAACCTGTTTCTCGATCCCTCCCAGGCGGGGGGGCCGTACGTTGCGGTTATCGATGCCGAGGTAAATGCTTGTCCCGGCGATTTCATGGACAATATCCAGATCCTCGATAACTATCTTGACGTTCGCGAAGCCGAACAGAACCAATCGATCGGATTTATCGCCTTTCAGCCTTGTGCCAACGAAGGCTCGGGAAGGATTGCAAACAATATAATGATCGCCGGAGAGCCCCACTACATTTCGTGGGGCGTCTATCTGAATCCGCAGACCGCGCATGATGCCGAGATTGATCACAATTACATCAAAGGCGCGGCGAACGTCGCATTGATCCTGACCGGACCGCGGCTGAATGTTCACGATAACGTAATCGTTGATTCAGGCGGTGGAGGCAGCGTGGCGGTTCACCTCGATCATGTCGTTGACAGCAGGTTCGTTAATAACACCATTGTCAATCCAACCTACGGCATCTCTCAAATATCGGAAAGACAGGGAAGTGATCGAAATATCTTTTCGAGTAACTCTACCGGCGCAGTACATACCGAAGGCAGATCTTCCCGGATAGTGTCGAATAACAAACCGCCGGTCGCGGTACCTCCTCGGCCCGCTTGGTCGAGCGCGCCCCGGAGAGTCCAGGCACAATAAAGCGAAATCGTTTACGGCTGTTCAGCTTGACGAGTAGTTTCGGTTAGCTGGATTTTTGTGCGAGGACTGCGGTCTTGCTCCAGCCAATGGTCTGGAAGCGTGGGAAGCGATAATGGCTGACCACCTGAAAATATCTGTCGGTAGTCTCGGCAACCTCGTGTGGTGTATGCGCCTTGAACCGGAAAAGCATTTCCAGAAACGAAGTCATCGGCGACGGTCGCATAGGTAAGTGCAACAAATGACCACCGCGCGACATGACGCGCGAAAGTTCACTGAAGCCTTCGTCCAGCGAAACATATTCCAAAACTCCACTCGTCACGACGAGATCGAACGTTTCGTCGGCAAACGGCAAAGCCAGGACATTTCCCTGGGTAAAGCGAATCGGCTGCCCGCTGCGGTTGTTTTTGCTGACATATTTCTTGGCCGTCACCATCGAAGAAGCAGAAAGATCGAAAGCGGTGATGTCCGCCTTAACTTTCAAGGTCCTCAACAAAGCGAGCGTTAACGTACCTGTTCCGCATCCTGCATCAAGGATTCGTGCTCCCGGAAAAACAGGGAGTGGATGGGCTTCGAAGTATTGATCGAGCGAGCGGCCGTAACCGTTGAACTTGAAAGTGAGGTCGTAAAAGCGGGCGATGCGATCGTAGAACGAGCCCGTTCGCGTGTCACTCCTGCTCGCTGTCAGTACGTATTCAGCCATCTAATCCTCGCGAACTTCCTAAAGGTCGGTGCCTCAGGAGGAATCCGACTGACCTCAGAAAGCTCAAAAAAGGCCTCGTCATTCTATCCTGCCGGCGCGCAATTACTCAAACGAAACGCAAGTTTTTTTCGTTCGCCCTTCGGTCAGATTCCTCTGAAACCGTCCGCAATCGCAAGAAAACAGTTCTTAAGGCGTTCTTTCGGATAACTATGACTAATCTCGCCAAAAGGAGCAATTGGATTATGAAAAAATTCCTGATAACAGGCATTTTCGCAGTGGGTTTCATTATTTCCAGCATAGTCGTGTGGAGCGGCTTGCTACAAGGCGCCAGTGCTTTCGCGGGACAAACACGAAGCCAGGCCCCAGACAATCTTTACCCTATGCCTCGAACCATTGACGATCGGTTCCAGGTCGAGGTGCTGGTCAATGGCCGGCCCGTCCCTGAGTACGGCGCCAAAGGACGCCGGTACATCGAGGCCTTCGAAGGTGCCGAGTACGAGTTGCGCATTCACAATCCGCTTTCGGTCCGTTTGGCAGTCGCGCTTTCAGTCGACGGCTTGAATACCATCGATGCCCGCCACACCAGCGCCTGGGACGCGCACAAGTGGGTAATCGAGCCTTACGGCACAATTGAAATCGGCGGCTGGCAAATGAGTTCGAGTAGCGCGCGCCGATTCTATTTTACGACTGAGCGCGATTCATATGCCGCGAAGTTAGGCCAGGCGCAGAATCTTGGAGTAATCTCGGCAGTATTCTTTCGTGAGCGCTCGCCAATCATCGTAACACCCGTAACTCCAGGTTTGCCGCGCCCGCGCTATGAAGACCGAGATCGCGTCCGCACTCCGGAATCAGGATCCACCGGCGAGTCGTCGCGCGCTGGATCAAATCAAAACGCTCCTAAGAACTCAGATTCGTATCCCGCGCCAGACGAGGAATCCGCAGCGACAGGCATTGGCCGGTCGGTGCGTAATGATGTGCAATGGATCAAGATGGACCTTGACTCGCGTCCGGTCAGCGATGTCACGATTCGCTATGAATATCGCGCTGGTTTGGTGAAGCTGGGCATAATCCCGCGCGACTATCCGCGCCAGGACGTAATCGATCGGCGCGAGCGTGCTCGTGGCTTTGAACCCAACTACTGTCCTCAGCCACGTAATTAATTAGCGTCGTTGTAAGTCGGCGGTGTAAAGCTGCTGATAGGCGCGGTAGTTTGCCATGACTCTAAAAACGTAGGTCTTGCTTTCGGCAAAGCCGATGTCGGCGGTAAATACGCCGGCATCGCGCTGCCTGGATCTCACGAGCCAGCGCGCAACATTGTCCTCGCCCCCGTTGTAGCTGGCGGCAACGGCTTCCGGCAGATTTGCAAACATGCTGCTGAGCTGGCTGAGATATTCGCAGCCGATCGCGATTGAAGCATCCGGTTGATAGAGCGTTTCCTCCGTTAAGTGATTGATACCCGCACGCTTTGCATATTTCTCTGCAGCGTCGATCGTAAGTTGCAGCAGGCCGCGGGCTGCCGAAGGCGATTTAGCCTGCGGCTTAAAGCGACTCTCTTCTCTCATAATCGCGAGCACCAACCGCGGATCGAGTGCTCCGGTTTTTGTGCGCCTGAGGATCTGCAAACTATAGGCGGCCGGATAGTCATTCGCAGCGGCGAAAATTTGATCGCGAACCCGCCGAGCTCGTGCGGCAGATTGGGTTTGCGCCTCAGCGTCGGACATAGCCGAGAGTTTCCGGGTCGCGAGTCCTCCGTAATAAGAATCGAGACTTGCCGGGATTGCTAGATAAGTTCGAATCGCCTCTTGTTGTCTGCCGCCGCGTTCGAGGGAGTAAGCCTTCAGGTATTCCACTTCGTCCGGACCGGTACTTACTCCCTTTGAAAAAGACTTGCTTAATAATTCGTCCGCGGTGCGCACCACGGTTTCCCAATCGCTGTTCGCAATTTCCAGTCGCAACAGCGCAAATAGGGCATTCGCGTCGGTGGGTGTGCCCGCGAATCGTTGCCGAGTCCGGTTTACCCAATCGACCGCATCTGCGGTTTGGCCTGCTTCACGATAACAATCGATCACGTTTAAGTGCGCAGTATCGATGCGCTCGCCATTAGGATACTTGTCGATGTATTCCCGATATCGATCTGCCGCTTCGAGCGACCGGCTCATGCGCAGCAAAGATGAACCGGCAAAATTCAATCCTTCCCGGCCCTCTTTGGTTTGAGGAAACTGACGCGCAACTTTTTCATACGTCTGAAAAGCTTCTTCATAGCGGCGCTCCTGGAAATAAGATCGGGCCATGCCAAATAGGGCCGCCGGAACATTGGAATCGTTTGGATAATCGTCGATGAGCGTTTGCCAGTGCTCGCGCGCCGCTCCAAAGTCGCGGTTGGCCAGGTATATTCCGGCACGGCGGATGTGTTCCACAGCCGGCATGGTTGCCGGCTTGCCATCCTTGCCGCGAGCCACCCTGTCGGCACGCCGCGCTTCAGTGAGCGCCGCATCACCCCCCTGAGCCTGCACGGAGGAAAGCGTGGCGCTGAGCAAAAGCGTGCATGCAAATCCTACGGCGAATCGATACATCTTCCCGATCACTCGATATTTCCTCGTGCCTCAAAGGTCAGGAACAGGGCGCTGGTCCCCTCTGTCTTCGATAATTTCGTAACTCGATACGATTTTCGCGGTTCCCCGCAGGGTTGCCGCCACGCTACAGTATTTCGTGTCTGATAGTTCAATCGCGCGGGCGACGGCCTGCGGCGAAACGTTATGCCCGCGCACGATGTGCTTGACGTCGAGCTGCGTGTAACTGCGGGGAAATTCTTCACGACGTTGTCCCGTCACTTCGATGCTGTAGCCGGTCACCTCCTGCCTCTTTTTCCGGAGAATAGAGACGACATCGACTCCCGTACAACTCCCCAAGGCAAGCAACAAAAGTTCCATCGGCGTGGCCGCGGTCCCGCGGGCTGAATTTGTTTCGATTACCTGGGCATGGCCTGAAGGCGTGACACCCACGAAATAATCATTTTCGGCGAAATTTATTGTTGCTTTCGTTTCGTTCTGCCCCATATCGGCCTCCGCAAGATCATCGCAATCTGGTCAGAAGAATAGCACGCAGCTTTCAAAACCTCTGATTGCGCGACAACACACAAAATGAAGAACGCGCATTGGCCGCGTGTTTCTTGAGAAACCCCGCATTTCATCTTGATCGATGCGAAAAAATGTTACGGATGCGACCCAAAATCAGGAATATGGTCTGGGATTTGCTGTTGTGGTTTCCTCTCCTGCTCTGCATAAGTGCTATGGCACGTGTGCACTCATACTTGTGAATCAGCGAAGACTGGGAAGAGGTACCAAACCTGGAGGAGAGTTATGAAGATCAAACTCATATACGCAACGGTTACATTGGCTGTGCTGAGTGTATTTGCTTCGGTCAGCCAGGCGCAGCTGCGCCCTTACCGTGGAACATATCAATCAGTGCGGGACACGATTGTGAGGATCGACAACCGCACCGACACGTTTCGGAATAGTCTGCAAACAGGATTGAATCGCCGGGGAACTACGATCAATCGCAGCGAAGACATATTCCTGTTTGTGAATGACTTTGCCGAATCAGTTCGCACGTTGCGCGCTCGCTTCGAGCGGCGACAATCAACGCGCGCCGACGCGCAGGACGTGCTGAATCGGGCTACTCGGATTGACGATTTGATGCGCCGGTTTGCGACGGGTTCCGAGGCGCAGAATCAGTGGTCGAGCATGCGCGTCGATCTCAATCAACTTGCTAACGCATATTCGATAACCTGGAGACAATCGACGGGGAATTACCCGCCTTCCGACAATCCGCCGTACGGGAATCCACCTTCTGGCAATCCGCCGTACGGAAACCGGTTCGGCAATCGATTGACTGGAACCTATAGCCTGGATGCTTCGCGCAGTGACAATCCGCGCGATATGGCTGACCGGGCAACGCGCAACCTTCCCTGGAACGAACGTCAGCGGGTTCAGGATTCGTTGAATCGAAGACTTGAAGCGCCTGACCAAATCGCCCTCGATGTGCGCGGGCGCACGGTGACGATTGCCTCGTCAAAGGCGGCGCAGATTACCTTTGACGCTGACGGCCAGGATCGAACTGAAACCAATGCCAACGGGCGCCCGATTCATGCGCGCGCTTCGCTGATAGGTCAACAATTGACAGTAAGTTCGACCGGGGATACCGGGAACGACTTCAGTGTAACCTTCGAACCAATCGATAATGGCCAGGGCTTGAATGTCACGCGACAAGTCTATGTTCAGGGCTTGACCCGGCCGATTGTCGTCCGGAGCAGTTACACAAAAACCGATCAGGTTGCCCGGTTCGACATCTTCAATAATCAAACCTATCCCGGCCAAAACAATCCGGCGGGTGGGTTTGTGGTGCCGGATGGAACGATCGTAGTTGGGACTTTGGATGGTCAACTTTCGACGCGAACCGCTACGGTAGGTGATCGATTTACTTTGAGAGTAAACCAGCCAACCGAGTTTGAAGCCGCGACCATTGAAGGACACGTTTCCAATATTCAGCGCAGCGGGCGGCTGACGGGACGTTCAGTGATGACTCTCGACTTTGACAACATCCGTCTTCGAGACGGTCGCAGTTATCGTTTCGCCGGGCTGGTTCAGGAAGTCCATACCGCGAACGGCGAAACGGTCCGCGTCGACACTGAGGGCGCTGTGCGCGACACAAACCAGACCACAAAGACTGAACAGCGCGCGGCTATTGGAACTGCAGTAGGCGCGATCATCGGCGCGATCGCCGGAGGCGGTAAAGGCGCTGCAATCGGCGCAATCGTCGGAGCGGGCGCCGGCGCCGGTTCCGTCTATGCCCAGGGTCCCAATGATTTGGATCTCGCTCGCGGGACCGAGTTAACAATTCGCGCCGGCGCGCCGGCGTACGTAACACCGCGATGAGCGTTTAGCAGCAAGCTGAGTAGGCAGAAGGCAGAAGGCAGTAAGCAGAAACAAACCCAAGGGTGAGCGGCGTTGCCTGACGCAAAGCCGCGCGATGAGCCGATGCCCGTAAGCCAAAACGCTAAAAGCGTGAAATAAACAGGCCCAGGGTAAGCGCGATGACGCTACCCTGGGTTTTTTTGTGTATTCCGTGGATGCTCTGAACTTGAAACCTGAAAGCCGGCCGCTGCGAACCTACTGCCTACTGCTTTTTTCATTGCGCGCCGCCACTTTCCTCGCTACTATGTCCTTAAGTCCCCGGCAGTGACCACTGCCAAATCCACCAAAACTAATGCAGAAACCCGACCGTGAGGGAGGGTGCTCAGTCAATGGCAGAAACCCGACCGTAAGGAAAGGTACCCCGCTCAACGAGGAAGAAACCCGACCGTTAGGGACGTTCAGGGAGGGATTTACGCTATGCGCACTTCTCAGAAATTGATTCCGTTGATGGTGCTGTGTTTGTTTTGCCTGGCAGAAGCTAAGGCCCAGGTCTGTCCGGATCCGCCGCCGCAAACCTCCGGGGTCCACCGGTTCCGTCACGAGGGCGAGAGCTTTGATATTCCCATCACCGTAACTGGTTGCAATGCAGTTGCTCTCAATCTCCGCTGGTCAAACGGCAGCAACAATGGCAGCAACTTTGCCGTGACCTTTCTGGACGTCGATGACCGGCCCATCTACACGAAGGTGTTATTTGGTTTTCTCACCGGCACTTTCCAGTTTCCCTTTGCGTCGTTCAATTCTGAGCCGTGGTTAGGATCGGGCTCAATGTACTCTCTGCCGGCGAAGGTGACCATCCAGGCGGTGTCGCCTTTTTACGCTCCCTCGGCCATCTCGTACACAGTCACGCGCGCTTCCGGCCGGCCGCAGCCAAAGCTGGATGAAACAATCGCGATGTCCCTGCGCACCGCAGCCGGCAAAGTGCTGACCCAGAGCTCTGGCCGCGGGGCCACCTCAGAGTCGCTTGCGTACAAGCTGGAGGAAGTGACTTTGACCGAGCCCGCACAGATGGAGAGTTACGGCGCTCAGGAGAATATCGAAAAAGCCTTGCGGTTAACGCTGTCCGGCGCGGCACTGCCACAGAAGTTCGACTTGATCTGGATTGACGATGCGGCCTTGCCGGTGCTCTGGCGGAACGGCTCCCGAGAGGCAGGCACGCTCATCTTTGATTTTTCAGTTCTAAGAGATGGCGCGGAAATGTCTCTGTCAAATTCTGATGGTACCGAGATGCGCAGCTTCCCCGAAACGCTCAGGTTGCCGAACACTCTGAAGAATGAAATTCTGCCGAAGACCGAAAACGGAAATACGATCGTCGCCATCAGCCGCGGTGTCAGAGTAATCGGTGAGACGCGACAGCCTCTGGTCCAGATTGAGTTAAAGACCAGCCGCGCTTTTCCCGCTCGCGACACTGCCTTGCAGTTGCAAATCGGGAAGCGCTTTTTCCGGAGAGAGCTTTCTGGCGACCTGGGCGGGCGCACCCTGACTTTGACTCTCACACCAGAGATGTTTGCGGAGCTGAAGCAGGGCGCCGAGATCATCGCCTTCTTCGACAAGCCCGATCGCAGCGGGCTCTCGGGCGGAAACATTTGGTGCTTCGGACGGTTGGATAAGAGAATGCTGAGAGATTGACAGCGAGCGTCTGCAGTGCCAGGGACCATACTGCTCACTGCTTACTGCCTACCGCCTCCTGCCTCCTGCTTTGCGCCTTCCCTTTGCCTTCACCTTCAAAAATTGACAGCTAACACAGCTAAGTCTAAGCTTTGGGCGCTTTACCCAGTCAACTTGCGATTCTCAACCCCTCTGCGCAAAGGAGCGTGCCGCGTGAACCGAGCCCTTCCAATCATAATTTTAGGTTTGGTCTTAACTGTGGTGGTTAGCAGCTGCCAACCTTCGTCTTCAGTCAATACCGGCGCTCCGAGTCCCGCGGCCAGTCCGTCCGCTGGCGCCGCGGTCAGTCCATCCACAGGGGCGGCTGCTACTCCCAATGCGGAAAAGACCGGGACGAAGGGTCCGCATTGCGATGATCCGGAACCCGCCAATCCTTCACACTGCTCGCCCCCTATCGACGAAGCGTTTGTCGTGAATTGTAATCTGCCATTCACCGGGCAGAGTCATGACATCGATCTGCATTGTCCCAACGAAGGCTGTGCCAAAAAAGAAAACGACAAAGCCCAAAACCGGGTCAAGAATAATTTTTGCGCGGCGGGACCTGCGATTCAGATCAGCGCCACTTCCATCGATAAGTTACAGGCCGCTGTCGATCAGTTGGTTCAGCAAGGCACTTTCAAATACGGGCAGTCGGCGCCGCAGCCTGCCGACCGTACCAAGTTGCAAGACATTTCAACCGTGGACGTGAATGGCAATCCGGTTATGCTGGGCGAAGGCAAGCTGGTCACGTTTGAAGGTTTTGTGCTCGACGCGAAACACGATGACACCTACGTGCTGGGCTCTGGCCCGCAAGGATTCGCGGGCGAAGGGGTCAACTGCAAGAACTCCCTGTTTGAATGGAATGACATTCACGTTGCGCTCGGCGAGACGGCTGGAGCAGAAGAATGTTCCAGCGTGACCGCTGAAATCAATCCGCACTTCAGACCGGCCGTGTGGGAACGATTCGATTCCAACGCCTGCACCTCTCCGCACGTCACCAACCCGCTTCCAATCAAGGGACTGCGGGTCAGAATCACCGGCCAACTTTTCTTTGATGGCAGTCATACGCCCGGTCAGTGCGAGGGTCCGCATGGCGTAAACAGTTTCCCGCGCCGCTCAGTCTGGGAAGTCCACCCGGTTTACGCCATCGAGGCTTTCGATACCTCAAAGAACAAGTTCGTCACCCTGGATGAGTGGGCGCAGGGAAAGTAAGAGCAGCGCTCTTTGGATATCGCGTCTCGCTTTAAACGACGGATAAGAGCAAACTCATGAATTGATGGGTCTTTGCCACGCGGCTCAATTACTTTCGCGAACCATAGTTCGGAACAAATTGAAAGCGAAAAGCAAAGTGAGCAAGAGAGTCATTGGGGCAACTCGCTATGGCCTAAACTGATATGAATAACAAAGCATGAATCGTTCTCGTTTTCCACGTCGAGCCGGGCCGGGAGAGAATCTGTAATTACGAGAGTTGGCTTCGCCGTAAGCCGAGAGCCTCTTCGGGGCAACCTCCCTGGCGACCAGGCGGGCTGTCCGCCTGAGGACCCCGGTTGGTCGTGTTTCTGCCCTCTGCCTACTGCCTACTGCTTAGGTCTTGCGGATGCGGACAGGGTGTTCCAAGTGACAATCTCCAGGCGGGCTGCCCGCCTGGAGATCCGGGTTCGGGCGGTTTCTGACCAAGAGATGGAGAGCCGCTTGCCCCGACTAAAGATTTACAATTCTAAAACCGCTTCGAATCGCTTACGAATCGGCTCGGCCCTCTCGAATGTCCTATCTCGCTGAACAAACATTTCGAGTGACCATCGTCCCGGACCGACTAGAAGCATAAACAGACAACAGGCAAGCTGAGCGTATTCCGATCGGATCTCGTGAAGCACGGCCCAAAAGCCGACTTGGGGCGGCACCGGAGGCAGCGGCAAGGGCGAGGTTCCCAGATACAAAGGAATTTTTGTCGAGGCCATGGCGACCAGCATTTCGATTATGAATAATAATGCTAATGGTCGCGTTAAGAGGCCCAGGATTAATAGCGTGCCGCCGATGATTTCCAGCCACGCGTCGGCGGTCGCCATGAAATGCGGTGCCGGAAAACCGAGCTTCGTAAAACGTCCAACACCCTGATTCGGGAAGACGAATTTCATCAAGCCTTCCCACAAGAACACCGAACCAGCCATTAATCTCAGCAGAATTATCGCCGCCGTCCCGTCCACTGGCGGCTTGAAGAACCAATCAAATGTTTTATTCATTTTAAGACCCCCATCAGTTTCGACTTCATACTTGTATAGACCGATCGATCTGCGGGAATATTCCCGGGCGCAGAACTAGAGATTTCGCGGGAATAAAACGATGAACTCGCCGGTCCTGGTAGCAGGCGGGGTGTCTGACAGGGCGGTCGGGTTTTTGCCCACCGCTTATTGGTTCTGGTGCTGGCTCAACTCCCGCTCAGCATCTTCCAATAATCGCTGATGCTCGCGCGTCGATTCCAATCCAAGCGGAACGTTCCGCTGACCTTCATCCAGTCGCTGTAACATATAACTGGTCTCTGACCAGCTCGCGCCGCGGTTCGCCGCCGCTTCGATCATTTGCAGGCGTGTCTGCGCTTCGTCTAATCGCATCGATCCTTCCCGCTTGACGGTTTCCAGCCGCGCCTGATCGCGCCGCAAGTCATCCAACAAGGTTGCGGTTTCAGCCCCGCGGAGATAGCTCGCGCGATTGAGGCGTCGTCCCACGTTCTGCAGATCCCGGCGGGCGCTCGCAATCAGGCGCGAGGCATTTAAGCGCAGCGCCAGCGTTTCGCGATAGGCATCAGCCAATAACGGCTGTGCCTGGTCCATCTGTTTGAGCATGCGCCGCTCGTTCGTCGTCAATTCAGATCGAAACCATTCGACTTCATCCGACGTAATGCCATCCAGCGCCAGGCGCTCGCGCACGCGACGCGTCCACGTGCGCCGGTAGACGAGCAATACTATCGTCGTCACAATCGCCGCCAGCAAAGCAAAGGGAAACAGCGTCAAGGCGAGAACCAGGAAGGCAGCATTGCCGAGCGAGAGAAAGTAAATCAGCGACGCAAGCAGCGAAGGAGCTACGGATATGACGGGAAACGAGAGCCATGGCGCCCAGCGCAAAATCTCGGCCTTCCGGCGGTCGCGAGCGGTAAGCCTGCCTGGCTGATCGTTTCTTTTAAGCACTTCGGTCATGCGATTTTCGACTTCCGGAAGACAGCTTGACTACGTTGGCTGGCTGGTAAATGTTCTCGGCTTTGAAAAATATACTCTGCACGTTGATAGTTAGCCACAGCAGTATTCGACTTAAGATATCGCAGCTGTCTTATCGAGGTTTTTCGAAAGTTTATTGCCGGGCTGAAACCCAGGGCTCGAAAGGCGCATCCAAGGGGCCAGTTCGAGGACAGTTCGCAATTACCATAAGAGTCAAACTTGGCATTCGTGCCCACGGCAGGTAATATCTTGGCAAATCCCGGACGGCCCGCATCATGAACAAAATAATGACCACAATTGGCGTACCTCCTGGTCGAATTGTTTTGGTTGTTGCGTGTGCATTTCTTTGGGCAGGTGGTTCAACGGTGTCCGCGCAGGATCGGAGCGAGCGCGAGACACGGCGCGCGCAAAGGCAGGGCCAGGAGCGGCCCGTGACCGTGCCGGTCACAATTCGCGTGCGCGATCAGAAAGCTCAGCAGGAAATCCAGGTCGACTTTGTCGCGCGCGAAGATGGCGAGATGCAGGACATCATCTCAATTCGCCGCCCGACGGAAGTGCCGTTGACGATCGCAATTTTGATCCAGGACGATCTGGAATCATCAGTTTCAACCCACACCAGAGAGATCGCGGATTTTGTGCGCCACTTGCCTGCTGGTTCGCGAGTGATGATCGGCTACATTCGCGCGGGCTCCCTGGATGTCAGAAGAAAATTTACCAGCGATCTCGAGAAAGCGGCCACCTCCGTGCGTCCGCCTTTCGGTCTCGCGAGTGCAGCACCCTTCAATCCCTACGTTGAGATTATCGAGGCGCTCAAACGTTTCGACTCGCAACCGGCCGGGCGGCGAGCAATCTTTGTCGTCTCAGACGGTTTGGATGTTTCGCGCGGGATTGAAACCGGCTCTCCGTCGGAAAGTCTCGACTTACAGCGCGCAATCAGTGAAGCGCAAAGGCGCGGCGTGGCGATCTACTCAATTTATGCTCCGGCCGCTTTCAGCGGCACCGGCAGTAGCTCGCTCCTGATCTCATATTCCCAAAGTTCGCTCGAAAGGCTTTCCAGAGAGACCGGCGGCCGCGCATATTTTCAGGGCACTGGCGCCCCGGTCAATTTCGATCATTTCCTCAGTGAAATAGATACGTCGCTAAGCCGGCAACTGGCGCTGACCTACCTGTCGACACATCCGACGAAAGGATTTCATCGTCTCGACATCAAAGCCACCGATCGCAATGTCGAAGTTCGCCACCCGGCGGGCTACACGCGGTGAGTTAAGCAATTCTCTTTCGCAATTCGGCCTGGCGCTGTCGCATTTCGCGGATTTGATTCTGTAAATCCATGAGGTGCAAGTCGATCATTACGCGCAAATCGTTATTAAGCTTGAAGCCCTGCTCAAAATCTTTCTCAGCCTCGTCATCGTGTCCTTCGGTTTGATTAGCCAGGGCGCGTTCGACGAAAGCGAGCGCATTATGCGGATCCAGCGCAATGCTCCGGTCAAAATCAGCGATTGCAGCTCTGGCATTGCCTTCAATCAGCAAGGCGCGGCCATGAATGAGATACGCGTTCGTGTCGCGTGGATTGATTTGAATGCTTCGATCGAAATCAGCAATGGCGCCGTCGAGATCAAGCCGGCTCAACCGAAATTCACCGCGCCTTAAATGAGCCTCGGCGATCTCCCGTCTTTCGTTCATCAGGGCTGAGTCATTTATCAATGCGGCTTCATAGTCGGCAATCGCGCCGTCGAGATCCTTTTTGACCTGACGCGCGTTTCCACGGTTGAGGTAGGCCTCGGCGAATTTCGGATCAGCTTCCAGCGCTCGATTGTAATCGCCGATGGCACCATCGATGTCGCCTTTGGCAAACCTCGCCAGGCCGTGGCGAAGATAATTTCTTGCTGAGCGAGTATTCTGCGCCAGGACCTGAGAAAACGTAACCAACAGAATAGGGAACAAAAGCCATAAAGATCTTTTCATGGCTGCCTCCGCTTGAAGCGATTTCGATAAGTCAACGATTCATCGAATCATTGAACTGAGGCCGGCAAAAGCGAGCCGCGCTTGTCAGTCGCAATTGCGAAACCGTCAGCAATCTTCCCAATCATTCCATGAAAGTGAATGTCTGTTCCGGATAAGACCAACAGCACATCGCCGGCATGATAACGAACGTCATCGAGGGGAAATCGGACCACCGTGGCTTGCCCGTTTTCCTGCTCAAGCGTTTCGAATGAAAAACTATCGGCGTCTACCAAATATGTCTGCACGTGAGTAGCCGTGCGTTGCGGATCCGGCATTGTGTATTGCTCCTGGGGCGGCTAGTCGGACTCGAACCGACGACCTCCTGATCCACAGTCAGGCGTTCTAACCAGCTGAACTATAGCCGCCAGAAATATGAATTCAATGAATCTAGTCCGGCAAAGTGATTGTTTATCTTAGTCGATGAGATTCTTCAAGTAAATGTCCTAATCGAACGGCGGCCGCCATGGGAACCGCCGAAATTTCTGCTCTGGAAAGTTGGACGCAGTTGCAGTATGCTGCGCGGGCCCGAAAAAACCTTCTTCCCTGGAGTTAATCATGAAAGCAAGAGTCTCGTTTGAAAAACTGATTGTTATTGTCCTGGTAGCCTTAATTGCCCTGATAACGGCCCGGGTACCTGACAGGGTTCTGGCCCAAAAATTAGAGAAGGCCAGGACTTCTCATGCGCCATCATCGGTTAAGACAGAGAGTGGCCGGGCCACGGCGACGAAGACTGCGACGGTTCCAATCAATGCGGAATACAGCGCGAAGATCAAAGAGTACACGACGCAATCTTATTTCAGCACTGAATTGGTGGATTACCTGCCGGCGTCTGACAGGGTCCCTTCGCCAGACAAGATTCTGGGATACCTGGTTGGTGCTCCGGGCCACCTCACTTACACGAAGGATTTGTATCGGTACTACCGGGAACTGGAAAGGGCCACGCCGCGGGTGCGGACGTTCATCGCGCCTGAGAAAAGCGAAGAAGGAAAAGAGCAAATGCTGGTGGCAGTTGGTGACGAAGCGCTACTCGCCAAACTTGATCGGTACAAAGAGATTACGGCAAAACTCGCTGACCCGCGCAAGATTAGCGATGCCGATGCCGAGCAGTTGATTGGCGAAGGTAAAGTTTTTTATTGGGCTTCAGGATCGATTCACTCGCCGGAGACCGGTTCGCCTGAGATGTTGATGGAACTCGCCTATCGGCTCGCCGTTGACGAGAGTCCATTCATTCAGGCAGTTCGCAAAAATGTCATTGTCTTAATTACGCCGGCGCTTGAAGTCGACGGTCGCGATCGAATGGTTGACACCTACAACTATCGTAAGGCTAACCCGGATAAGCCGGCCCCGCCGTTTGTTTATTGGGGGCACTATGTAGCGCACGACAACAATCGCGACGGTTTGGGAATGGCGCTGGCACTTTCGCGAAACCAAATGAAGACATTCCTGGAATACCATCCGACCATCCTTCACGACCTTCATGAATCGGTACCCTTCTTGTACACGTCGACCGGGACCGGGCCGTATAACGCGTGGCTCGATCCGATTGTGATCGACGAGTGGAATTTACTCGCTTATCACGAGATTGAAGAGATGACGAAGCGTGGTGTTCCAGGCGTTTGGACGCACGGCTTTTACGACGGGTGGGCACCGAACTATATGTTCTATGTAGCCAATGGTCATAACGCAATCGGCCGCTTCTATGAAACGTTCGGAAACAGCGTCGCCGAAACCATGGATCGCACCGTGCGCGCTGAGTCGCAGCGCGATTGGTTTCGTCCGAATCCGCCGCAGCCGCGAGTTAAGTGGTCATTGCGCAATAACATCAATATGCAGGAATCGGCCATCTTGCTGGCCATGAATTTTGTCTCGAATAGCAAAGACCGTTTTCTGCGAAATTTCTATCTGAAGAGTAAGCGCTCAATTTCAAAAGCGACGAACGAAGGCCCTGCGGCCTGGATTATTCCCGGAGATCAATCTCGGATGGTTGAGGCGGCGGACATGGTCAACCTGCTGCGATTGATGGGGCTCGAAGTACACAAGTCCGATAAGGAGTTCACGATCAAGGATCAGAAATTCTCGGCGGGCTCTTACATAATTCGTATGGACCAGCCCTATTCGCGGATGGCCGACATGCTGCTGGATACGCAGTATTACAACGTGAATGATCCCCGGCCATATGACGACACGGGCTGGACACTCGGCGCATTAAGAAACGTCAAGACCGTGCGCGTTACGGATAAGAGCGTTCTCCAAACCCCGGCGGCGCTGCTGACCAGTGACGCCAAAGTGATTGGCAGAGTCGAAGGTGTAGCGGCACCCGTGGCATATCTGATCAATCACAACGCTGAGAATACGTTGATGTCGTTGCGATTCAAGTTGAAGGATCTCAAGATCTCAGCGGCCGAAGAATCATTTGAAGCCGGCAATCAAAAATTCAACGCTGGCACTTTCATCATCAGGACAGCAGACAATCAGGGCGATCTGCGGCAAAAACTCGAGGCTGCAATTGGTGACGCAGGTCTCAAAGCAGTCGGCGTCGATAAATTACCGGACATTAGGAACCATTCCCTGGCGGTGCCGCGCATCGCAATCCTGCATACGTGGACTAATACGCAAAACGACGGATGGTTCAGAATCGAATTTGACCGGCTGCAAATTCCTTACACCTATATTTCCGATCAGGTCGTTCGCGATACCTCGAACTTGAAGGACAAGTTCGACGTGATCGTCTTTCCTCCGGTCGGAGGTTCGGCGCAGGCCATTGTTAATGGCATCCCGATGCGCGGTGCGCCGATCCCCTGGAAAGCATCCGACGTAACGCCGAATATCGGCCTCGGCCCGGATCAAACAGATGACATGCGAGGCGGGATGACTCTACGGGGTGTTATGAACCTGCAAAAGTTTATCGAGGGCGGCGGTTTGTTTGTCCCAATCACCAATTGTGCGAGGTTGGTAATCGATTATGGGTTGATCTCCGGAGTCGGGATTCAGGAGCCGCGCCAGCTCCAGGCCCGCGGATCTGTTTACAATGCCACTTTTTCCGATCGTCGCAGCCCGATAACTTACGGATATGGTGAGTCGCTTCCAATCTATTTCAATCAAGCTCCCTTATTCCAGGTTGCCGCCGGAATTCCCGGCGGTCCAGGTGGTGAAGGTGGAGGACCGGGCGGTCGGCCGTCAGGGCGGGGAACGTTGACGGATCCGGACATCGTCCAGGCAATGCCCCTGGCAGAACCGGCCCCCCAGAGAAGGCCCGGCGAAGAACAGGTGACCGACGAGCAACGACTACAACAAGGGCCGTTTTTAACGCCACCCGCTCTGAGACCGCGCGTCATTCTTAGATTTTCGTCCGACGAAAAGAACCTTTTGATCAGCGGCATGCTCGCCGGAAGTTCAGAGCTGGCAAACGCGCCGGCGATTGTGGATGTACCGGTAGGAAAAGGTCACGTAGTTATGTTCGCCAACAATCCGATGTGGCGTCATCAAACGCAGGGCAGTTTTTTCCTGCTGTTTAATGCGGCCTTGAACTTTGACCATTTAAATGCCGGAAGAGAGCGGCCCGCGAATGCACCAAATGGCGTAAGAACGGATGAGGACGCCCATTAAGGCTTGGCCGAGGTGGTGCGCCCGGCAGGACTCGAACCTGCGGCCCTCTGCTTAGAAGGCAGATGCTCTATCCGCTGAGCTACGGGCGCTCGATTTCGTCAAGATGTTAGCACGCTGGAAAGTGCTGCTCAATCCGGTTGTTAAGCCTGAATTTGACCCGTCCAGCGTGCTGGCGGACATGAAATGGCCGCCGGTCGAAACTACCGGCGGCCATTTTTTCAGGTCATTTGGTTGTGACTTAAGCTGCGCGAGTTATTTCAGCGGCTTCAGCGAAAACCCGACGACCATTCAAGGCGTCATCGATAATTTCTCTGACAGCAGAAATATCGGGGTTTACATCCATTCGGTCGCAGGCACCGAGATGACGCAGGATACCTTCAGTTGCAATCTCCATCGCCGGGCCCGTCAGCTTGGAGAAACGCCGAGCCTGGATGTGGTCAATTCTTTGAAGCCGATCAGTGAGCGGCAAGTGCATGTCGAAATTCACGATTTAACCTCTTATTAAGCGAATGATTTAGTTAACGATCTTAAGATGCTGTGCCAAACCTATAGGATGCAAATTCCTTCTCTTTCCCAAAGGATTTCGCAATTCGAAGCACCGAGTCCTGCACGGTGCGCCCCGTATTAGTCCAACGAAACTGCGGATTCTACCATGAAGCTGTACTGGATGCTAGCACATATTTGTAAAATTATTGTCGCGTATTGGCGCGGAACTTTCGGGACGGGGATGTTTTGGACGTAACTCTAAGTCTTTTAGCCTAAAGGTTTGAGGGGACTCATTGAGGGAAGTGAGCCGGCGGGAATTAGCTGTTGTAACGAGCCACTGGCCGGGGCTATTGACCTTCAGGCAGGATTTTGGCGCCGGCTCTCAACATAGAGACACTCCTCCGGCGCCTTATTCGTTTGGTACAAACCTAAAGGGGGTCCGTTTAGGACAACTACCTCTTTGGCAATACGGAGTCCTTCATTGCCTTTCCGACGCGGAATTTCAGCGTAGTCTTGGCGGGATGCCGGACTTGCCATGTATGGTGTGACACCTCCAGAAACTCAACGAATTGGGAAAACTAACAGGCCAGATATATCACAGTAGGCGGGTAAAGTCTCGAAAAATCCTCATTTTTAAGGGAATTTGCCAAAAAAAGTTGGGGGCAGCGTCTTGAAGGGTTATTCAGATGAGATCCTTACCACGAAATCGGACATCGCTTTGCGGAATTCTCCCGATTGGCGAATGGTCGGGGCGAGAGGATTCGAACCTCCGACCTCTCGGTCCCAAACCGAGCGCACTACCAGGCTGTGCTACGCCCCGATGGCTTTTCTTCGACGAGTGAAGTTCCGTCATTCTAGCCAGCCGCCATTTCTCGGGTCAAGCTCCTTAAGTAGTTTCCTGTCTGCTCGAGCGCATGTGCGCGATGACTAATTTTGTTTTTTACATCGGATCCAAGCTCCGCGAAGGTCTGTTCATAGCCGTCGGGAATGAAGATTGGATCATACCCAAAGCCGTTTTCCCCCCGAGGAGTTTCCGTAATCGTTCCTTCGCAGCTTCCAATGCTGATGTTCAGGATCGTCCCCTGTGGATCGGCGATCGCAATGGCCGCGACAAACCGAGCTATTCTCGCGGTTCTTTCAAAGCCGGCGAGATTGGACAGCAGTCTTTGAACGCGGTCGAAATCAGAAGCAGCCTCGCCCGCATATCGTGCCGATCGGACCCCCGGCTCACCACCAAGCGCGTCGACTTCAAGACCCGAATCGTCTGCAAGTGTGAAAGCGCCGGTTTGCAGGGCGTAACCACCGGCCTTCAACGAAGCGTTTTCGGCGAAAGATGTCGTCGTCTCATCGACTGTAATAGTGCCAGGAAAGTCCTGCAGACTAAGAAATCGGAGGGGCAACTCGGATAACATCTCACGAACCTCGATCAGTTTTCCCTCATTGCGCGTCGCAATCAAAAGCTCGCTGAAACCGTTCACTTTTTATCTCCAGATCCAAAGCGAACAAACAGGCTGCCGATCAGACCAAATGAAGATCGCGCTGTTTGCTCGAATCCATATTCACTTAATCGAGTCACCTTGACGGCATAAGGCAAACGTTTGGCGGCATCATTGAGTTTCGCCACGTCGGTCGAAAGAGCTGAGCGATTAGAGGAAAATAATAAGACAAAGGAACGCGCCGCGTCCGCATCGCTTGTGAGAGTTACAGCAGTCGTCTGAGCAGCGGGATTTATCATCGTAATGGCACGTCTGACTGTTTCGTTTGTGGCCAGGGTCCTGGATTCAGCCTTTGCCTGAAGACAATTTCGAATAGTTTCAGGCGAACCAATCAGTAAATTATTTTCAACAAAACTAATCGCTTCGTCCGGTCGTTCGACTGATACCTGCATTTCGGCGCCGCCTATGACCTCGCTGGTCGATTTCGAGCCCAGCCGAGCAAGCATGAGTTTGCGAAGGGCCTGGGCATCGAGGACCTCGACGACGAGCAGCGCTTTCGCCCCAGGCTCTGTGCGCGCAGTTGATATCTGTGGGCCGACGGCCGCCAGGAAAGCGTCCGGGTCGTCGATACCATACGACCGAAGCGATGATGTTAATAACCTGGGAGCGACGAGGGCACTGGCGAAATCAACATGAGAGGCAATTGCGGTGTTTAGATCGTGCCACGCGGCGGTAGCATCGCGAAAGTTATATTCGGTCAGCGAGTACGTTTCTCGAGTTAACACATTTGCAGCACTCAAAGCCAGCGGCCGGTCAGAACCAATTCCGTCACGTAATTGCGCCGCCACTCCGGTTGCCAGCAAGCAGACGTAGTGGTCCTCGATTTGTCCATCGACAAAACGCGGGGACCAGGCAATGCCTTGCACCAGTTTCGCGGCACTCGCGGCCACAAAAGAGGCGACGTTCGTATTTGGTCCGGAGTCCAGCAAAGTTGGAACGGTGACGGTGATGAGCGCCTTTAAGCCGGCAGGACTTATGAAGCCGAAGACTGATGGGTCCTTAACGTCGAGCTGGTCACGCACTTCAGAAAGTGATTTATTGCCGGCGAGACCCGCTTGCGCCCCTTGTCGTACGCCCAGACAGGCGCGCAGCGCGTCTTCGTCATTTCCGATGTACACGGCGGTGCCGGAATACGCGTAAATAATTTTGCGTGTCGCTTCAGGAGACTTCCATTCTCCGAAGTCTACGCCGCCGATCACCTTAGTCTCCAGTTGAGGATTTCCGTAAAGATGATGAGCGAGCGTTTCAATCTTCTTGTCAAATATTGGGCGCATCCTGAATTGGGCAGTATGAGTTTCAATGACCAGGGTGCCGACCGGCTTGATATTGAGGCTGTTGTCATCATCACTCGTCTCTAATCGGATTAGACTGACCGCGAATTGAGAGCGAGCCAGCAGGACTTTTTCGGTTGGGCCAAGCCCGGTCCACCTTGCAATTGGAACCAGCCAATGACTAATCGAAAGATTGATACTCGCACCCGCCGGGCCCGATAAGAGCCTCCATGCATCCGTGCCAACGATTCCTTGAGCGACGTCGGGAAGATCGTCGACTTCGAAAAATACTAACGAATCGGCTGGTACATAACCTGCCATATCCACGCGCCGGGGGCGACTCCAAAAGAGCCACGCGGCGATACAAACGATTGCAATGATAAGTATGGTAATCAGGCGGATTTTCATTTGACGTAGCATCCTAGAGCGTCAGGTGAGACCTGGCAAACCGGATCTTTCATGCCATGTGGCAATTCGGCGCGGCGGTTTGAATCGCTGGTAGAGTCTACTGCTACTAATAGCAGCGGTCGCGCGGTGGCTACCTCCATATTGTTGCAAAATGAAGAGTTAAAGCTTGTAAAATCCTGTTGACAACAATGGAGTCGTGTTGTAGGCTTGATTCGGCGATTGATCGCCAAGTCTGCTGAAACAGGCGCCGCCAACTTCCTGGCGGCCGCATCACCGAGAAAAAGCCGACTGTCAGAGATTCTCCTCAAAGAGAAAAGTTCGCCCCAGCCTTACCAGAACCCAACTTTTCGTTGAAAGCCAGGACAAACCGAATGATGAATGTAAGGCAGCTTTGCCGAACTAAAGTTGCGCGCACTCGACAGTCGCGCGCGCGTCGTGCTCGTGCCAGGCTTCGGCGCCAGCGCATTCGAATTTCCAAAACCGTGAGGAAGCACTAATTATGTGGACCCGTGGCAAGAAAAGCATTGTCGGCGTTGACATTGGATCCAGTTCCGTCAAGGCCGTTGAGTTGCAAGGTAAAGGAACCGATTTTCAACTCATGAATATCGGCTACGAAGCTTTGCAGCCCGATTCTATCGTCGATGGTCAGATCATGGAGTTGAACAGCGTCTCGAGAGCCATCGCAAATATCTTTAACGAGCACAAAATCAAAACGACCAGGGTCGCAGCCAGCGTCAGTGGTCATTCGGTAATCGTCAAGAACATCGTGCTCCCGCAAATGACCGACGAAGAATTGCAGGAATCGTTTGGATGGCACGCGGAAGAGCACATCCCGTTCGACATTTCAGATGTGAATCTCGACTACCAGATCACCGAAAAGTCCCCGGACGCGATCCACGTACTTCTGGCGGCGTGCAAGCAGGACAAAATTGCAAACCTGAAGCAGGCGATCCAACTGGCGGGAAAGCAACCCGCGGTGATCGATGTGGATGCTTTCGCGCTGCAGAATTGTTACGAGTTAAATTACAACCCCCAACCCGGTCAGGTTGTTGCGCTTCTGAATATCGGCGCGTCGACTACCAACATCAACATTCTTAACGGCATGCGATCTGTGTTCACGCGCGACGCAACGGTTGGCGGTTACCAGTACACAGCGCTATTGCAGAAAGAGATGAGCCTGACGTTTGAAGAAGCGGAAAAAGTGAAACGCGGCTTGACCGTGCCCGACTCTTCTCACGAGGTGAACCTCGAGCCAATCCTCGAAACCGTATCGGATATTCTGGCGCTTGAAGTGCAAAAGACCATGGATTTTTACCGTGCAACCACCGAGGACCCGAATGCGGCAGTGCAAAAGATTCTGGTTTCAGGTGGTGGATCAAAGCAGAAAGGCATGGTGGATTTTCTGAGCAAGCGCTTCGAGATCCCCGTTGAGATGTTCGACCCATTTCGCATGATCCGCGTCGACGAGAGAGGTTTCGACCCGGAATACATGCGCGAGATAGTCCCCGAGATGGCCATCGCTGTCGGACTCGCGCTGAGAGGAGTTGACGCCAGATGATCAAAATCAATCTGCTGCAATCCGTAACCGATCGTCCTACCGGCCAAACGCTGTTGTTAGGCATGATCGTGCTGGCAGTACTCGTTCTTGGGATGGGCTACGATTACGTCAGCGCCAACGGCGATCACCTTGCCAAGACCCAGGACCTGGAAAAACAGCGCCGCATTAACGATCAGATGAACGCGGTCAAAAAAGAGCAAGCCGACCTGGAGAAGAAGATCGCCGACATCAATCTTAGAATCGATGCCATTCAGAAGTTGCGGAATGCGCAACAGGGACCAGGCGCGGTGCTGACTGAGATCAAGAATCGGTTTGACAGTGTTCCGGGCCTTTATCTAAAGAGCGTGGAGCAGAAGGACAGTGAATTGGTGATTAAAGGCGAATCGCCGAATGAAGCCGCGGTCACGCGCTTTGGTCAGAGCATGGAGTTTTCCTTGGGCTTGTTTTCAAACCTGAATATCGAAACTCAACGCGAAGTCGCTAAGGGATCGAACAAGACAACCGCGAACAGCCCGGCCGCGAACACCCCCGACGACGAAAACACTGAAGTCATCTCGTTCACGATCAAGTGCACTTACTCGCCGAACGGCCAACATAATGTAAATCCGGCGCCGCCGGCCAACCAGGTCGCAAAGAGTAACTAACTCACGCAAAATAGGAAAACGTCATGAAGATTGGAAACTTTAACGGAATTCCCTGGTACGCGCGACTTGGAATATTCGTGTTTGTCGCGGCGTTCGTTTACGCCGGCTTCTGGTATTTCATTACCAGTGGCACCCGCAAGGAGACAAAAGAACTGGTGTCCCAGATCGAAGTCCTGCAAAGAGCCAATGTGCAGGCCCAGGTCGCCTCGCAGCGACTTAATGAGTTCCGCGTGCAGTACAAGAACAAGCAGGAGCAAATGGAAGAACTGCGCGTTTTGTTACCAGAGCAGCGAGAACTGACCAAAGTCCTCGAGGGAATCCAGGACCATGCGCGAGAGACGAAACTTTCACTTCGCAAGTTCATGCCGAAAGAAGACAGCCAACAGGATTTCTACAGCGGAAAGAAGATCGATGTGAGTGTGCAAAGTTCATTTGCCGCACTCCGCTCGTTCTTTGACCAGATGGCCCACTATCAGAGGATCGTTTCAATCACCAACTTCGAAATCAAACAGTTGGACAAACAAAATGACGGCCGCACCGTGGACGCTCGCTTTGATCTGACCGCTTATTACGTGTCGAGCGAGAAACTGCAGCAGAAACAGGCGGCCGCTTTCCCCAAAGGCCAGCCGGCCCAAAACCCACCCGCCGCGAAATGACAATCACTTCGCTTAGAGCCTGACAGGCAGGAAGAAGATAATGAACTACAAAACGACAATTCATTACGGACTCGCCGCAGTTGTTATTTGTTGTGCGATGAGTGTTGGAATCGATCGGGTTTCGGCCCAGGAAACTGCAAAGCAAAAGACCAGCACCGCCCAGAAAAGCGGCCGCGATCCCTTTAGGAAATTCGAGCCTATCATCAAAACCAGGGCCACGACCACGCTAACGCCGCCGACAATTCAAGAGCGCATTGAACGTTATCGTGGCCAAAAAATGGCGGCCGCCAACGCCCACGTGCCGGCGCCCAAGCCAACGACGGCATTGCTGCTGAGCGAAATGCAAGTGATCGGAATCTTCCGGACGCCACGCGGCTGGGCCGCGATGGTCGAAGCTACTCCGATAAAGCTGTCTTACGTTGTTTATCCCGGCGAAGCGTTTTTCGATGGCCAACTCGTGGCCATTGAAGAGAATCGCCTGATCTTTCGTCGTGAAACCGTATGGGCGGATGGACGGCGCGAAAAGTCTGTAGAGACGAAGCCATTGCGCCAATACAGTCCAGCCGAAGCGATGACCGCCGCCAAGACGGCACCCGCCAATGTGCCGGCCAGCTCGTCTGAAAAGAACGCCGCGCCGGAGAACCACTAAGACTCCTGCCGGAGAGACCTGTCTCGAGCAGGAAACTCGCGCGAACAATTCGGTTGTCAAGGATCGTTTGTTCGCTGTTTTTGAAAACCAAAGACTGGAAGGTCCGTGAGGTGCGGCGCGCGTTTCAGGTGTTCGTTAGAGGGCATTTCGAGCGTAGCGGGTGGCGGATATTCAGTAAATTCCTGAGGAGAGAAATAATGCCTAAGACGCCCCGAAAACTTACGATCGTTCGCATCAGCGCTCGCGCGTGTATTGTCGGACTCTTGTTGAACAGCTTTGCCATTGCCGGCGGTTCCAGCGTTCGTGCCACGCGCACGGAAAACGCCAGATCCACCTTGATTGTCCCGGCGCCTTCACCATCGCCAACTCCGAGGTCGTCTGGAATATCGCCGACGAGGGACAACATGGCGGCACAGGCAGACCAGGGCCGTCGATATGGCATGTCTGGATTTGTCGGTGAGCCGATTAATCTGAACGTAGTGAATGCTGATATTCGCGACATCCTGAATTACATCACCGAGCAATACGGCATAAACTTTGTGATCGATAGCTCCGTGTCGGCAGTGCCCGTGACCGTGAATGTGCAGGATGTGCCATGGAACGCCGCGCTCGATATGATTCTGCGCGCCAACAAGCTGGGCGTTGAAGTAAACGGAAATATTCTGCGAATTGCAACCTCCGACTCGCTTGCCAAGGAAGCAGATACACAGCGGATAATCAGAGATTCCCGGCTCGATACTTCGGCGCTGGTCACTGAATTTATCCGGCTCAACTATGCGCGCGCCTCGGGCACGCTGGCAACAGCCGCAGGTTCGACCGCCGCATTTGCCGGCGGCTCGACGAATCTCAGTTTCAGTGGCGGATCCGGCGGTGACTCCGGTGGCAGCGGCGAGCAGGGTCTGCTCCCAATTATCAAGCGTCGCTTGTCGCGTTTGGGCTCGATTGAAGTCGATCAACGCAGCAATACGCTGATAGTTACAGATGTCAAAGAGAACATCGAAGCGATTCGACAGCTGGTTGCAATTCTCGATCAGCCGGAACCACAGGTTGAGATTGAAACTCGCATCGTAATTGCACAGCACAACTTCAGTCGCGACCTCGGCGCACAACTTTCCGCCGGCGTTGTAAATCTCGGTCGAGGCGGACTCGCCAACGTTACTACTCTGCCCGGTACGACACAGCAAGGCTCCGGCAGCGGATCGGGAAGTGGTGGAAGTGGTTCAGGGAGTGGCTCGGGTACCGGAACCAGCGGACTAAGAAGTGGTCCGAATCCGTTTAGTATTTTTGGTGGCCTGGCCGGATCGAATCAGCCGTTGGGCAATCTCGGCGCCGCAGCCGCCTCAACCGTGATTGGTTTGACTACGGGACTCTTCGGAACGGCCCAAATCAGCGCTTTGATCTCGGCCGCGGAAACTCGCGGCGAAGCGAAGACGGTGGCGACGCCACGCGTTACCGCTTTGAATAATCGTCCGGCGCAAATTGAAAGTGGTTCACAGATTCCGGTGCAGACGACCCAGGCAGCCGGTGGAACAGCCGTGGTAACGACCACTTTCGTTTCAGTTCCACTCCGCCTTTCAATTACTCCACAGATAACTGATGCGGGTACGGTTGTTCTCCACGTAACGATCGAGAACAACACAGTCAACACGGCGATCGCCGTCGGCGGCGTTCCAGGCATCGACACCCAGCGCATGCAGTCTGAAGTATTGGTGCCGGATGGAGGAACCACGGTGATGGGCGGGGTTCTTGCGGACACCGAGAGCGACACCAGACAGCGCACTCCTGGTCTTGCAAATATCCCTTTGCTTGGGAACATGTTCAAGCGAAAACTAACAACCCGCCAGTCGAGTGAAATCCTGTTCTTTATCACGCCGCATATTTATCGGCCTGACTATTTTGGCAAACCGACCGCCACCACTCCGACTTCCGGACCGCGCACGCAGACCGTGCCGCAGCCGGTGCCGCTGGGTAATCCGCAGTCGAACACGCCGACGCCGACTGAATTGCAACAGCAGGAGAAGAATCCCCAGGGAACCTCGCCAACGTCACCTCAGGTGATCGGCGTCCCCGGCACTTCTGCTCCTAATCCGACGGGCACGGCACGACCGGGCGCTTTAAGCGGCCAGCGTCCACAGTAGCCGGGCGCAGGCCACAGTCCGAAACCTGGGCTGAAACAGCAACACATGACGCAAGTTTCAGAGCTTGCGTCATGTCATTTTTGATAGGATGAAAACCCGATGTTCAAAGAAGCACTTCAATCGATAGTAGAAAAGACGGATGGCGCGCTCGGCGCGCTGATTATGGGCGCCGATGGTCTGCCGGTTGAACGATTTTTCTCAGAAGAGGGAAACGATGCCAACCTGGATATCGCGGCTGCGGAATTCACTTCGCTTGTGCGAAGCGCCGGACGCTCCGGGAAAGATCTGGACCTGGGCGATCTTCACGAGTTAGTCGTGGCCCTCGACAAGATCACCGTGATCATGAGGCTCTTCAATCGCGACTACTTCGTCGTGCTGGTTCTGAAGTCCGAAGGCAATCTCGGCCGCGGCCGCTATGAATTAAGAAAAGCCGAACTGCTGCTTGCCAAAGAGTTCGCGCTTTAGCAATCGCGTCTTTTCACGGCTGAGCCGGAAGTCAATAGACCTTGCGGTGCTGTACGGCGCTCTTCGTTGCCAGATTGAACCGCGGCTCGATCTGTTGATTATCGGAAGTGACCAGCGCCGTAACGTACCCGGCAACGGTCGGGCCGTGCTTAAATCCGTGCCCTGACCCGCCTCCTACCAGCCATACATTTTCAAATCCCGGATGACGATCTATAAGAAAGTCTCCGTTCGAAGTGTTTTCGTATTGACACACACGCGTCTCGATAATCGGCGCGTCAGCAAGTGACGGAAAGCGCCGGGCAAGATGTTTACGCACTGCATCCGTGCCTTTAGCCGTGACGGTCCGATCCATAGTTTCCGGATCGACGGCAGCACCATGCGCGTCAATTGCCATTTTCAATCCGCGATCTTCCACATCGGGAATTGCATAAACGAGATCCTCAAAATCGATCCATACCGGCAAGGCAGGCGGCGCGAAACGGATTTCGCCGGGCGGAACTCCAAAGTAGAAGACTTCCTGACGCGTCGGCTGTATCAAATCGCTGAGCAGTTCCGGAAAAAGTTTTGGCAACCAGGGGCCGCAAGCGAAGACAAATTCGCCGGCGTTGATTTCCCTGCCGGCCGAAGTTTCGATCTTGTTGAGACGCGACTTGTTATTTGCCGGGGGTGATAACACCCCTTGACGCCAGTATGTTACGCCGCTTTTCATGGCGCTTTGCACAACCTCGTGCACCAGTTGCCGGGCCATCAACACACCACTATCGGGTTCAAGTATGCCGCAGTCCATGTCACGCAAATTTATTTGCGGGTAGCGGCGTTCAAGGTCTGAGCGCGAAAGTTCTTCGAACGGAACACCGGCGCGCATCAGCGTATTCTTAGTATCGATCACATATTGACTATCTCTACGTGCGAGCCAAAGCACGCCGGTGCGGTAGAACAAAGGCCGCGCTATGTCGGTGATCAGGGCCCGCCATTCCTCAAACGAGCTCATTGCCGAGCGGGTATAGATCTCGTCGGAACCGTAGCCCATGCGGATAATCCGCGACTCGTCGCCGGAACTCGCGCGGCTGTTTCCGGCGCCGTGCGCGTCGAGCAGCGCGACCCGCAATCCCGCCCGTTGTAACTTAAGCGCTGTCCATGCGCCAAAAACGCCGGCGCCTGCGACAACTGCGTCAAAAGTTGAACTCATACACCCAGCCTGACTGAGGTGACACTATCAAAACCTTCTTTCCTAAGCTAAGGTTACTATGCTAATTTCCATGACTCTGGTGGTTCTGACTTTCAATTAGCGAACGTATGCGCCGTGCTATTTACCCAGGCTCGTTTGATCCGGTCACGAATGGCCATCTCGACATAATTCAACGCGGCTGCAAACTCTTTGACGAAATCATCGTCGCGGTTTTGGTAAATCCCGACAAGCAGGCGTTCTTTAGTATCGAAGAACGATCTGAAATCCTGAAAGAAGTTTTGAAAGACATTGACCGCGGCGATTGTACAGTGATCGTCGAGAGCTTCCAGGGGTTGATGGTTCAATATGCTTCAGAGCGAAAGGCGAATGCGATCGTGCGAGGCATTCGCGCCATCTCTGATTACGAATACGAACTGCAAATGGCTTTGATGAATCGTCGATTGCAACCCCGGCTGGAAACCGTCTTCATGATGCCGGCCGAGGAATATTCTTACGTTAGTTCGCGTTTGGTAAAGGAAGTATTTCACCTGGGCGCGCGAATTGATGGTTTAGTTCCCACGATTGTAGAAGAGCGGATGAAGAAAAAGAACGCAATATAAGTTTCAGGCTCAGGTTTCAAGTTCAAGTTCGAACTCATCGAGAAGCAATGGTCGCAACGAAAATGACTTCACAGTTTCCGGTTTCCGAGAACGTCGCGAGCATGAAAGCCTCGTCGACGCTGGCCGCAATGCAAGCTGCCGAAGCGATGCGCGCAGCCGGGGTTAATGTAATTGATCTCGGTGCCGGCGAACCTGATTTTGATACGCCGCAAAATATTAAAGACGCGGCGGTCGCAGCAATGGCCGCCGGCCAAACCAAATACACACCCGTGGCGGGCACGCGCCGGCTGCAAGAAGCAATCATCGGTTTCTACCAAAGGGAATTCGCTGCGACCTTCGAAGCGCGCGAGGTGATGGCCACGGCCGGGGGAAAGCAGGCAATCTTCAACGCTGTCGTTTCCCTGATAAATCCGGGCGACGAGGTTTTGATACCGAAGCCTTATTGGGTGACGTTCCCGGAGATTGTGACATTCGCGGGCGGCAAATCCATCTTCATTGAAACTGAAGAGAACGACTTTGTTTTGACCGCCGAGATGGTTCGCGCCAGGGTTACGCCGCGAACGAAACTTATTATTCTCAATTCTCCCTCGAATCCTTCAGGCCGCGTCGTTCCGCCTGAAGAGTTTGCGCGGATCATGGAAGGTGTCGCGGAAAATGGTCTGTATGCGGTTTCTGACGAATGTTATCTGCGTTTCGTTTATGCGCCGGCGAAGGTCTTCAGCGCGGCGGAGCTGGAACCAGGTTTACGACGTCACTTATGCATCGCCGGATCGTTTTCAAAAACCTACGCGATGACTGGATGGCGCATTGGCTATGCCCTTGCCGGCGCCGAATGGATTCGAGCAATGTCGAAGGTCCAGGGCCATTCAACGAGTAATCCAAATTCAATTGCCCAGGCAGCCGCGACAGAGGCCTTGAATGGTCCGCAGGATTCGGTGGCGACGATGCTGGCCGAGTACTCACGACGCCGCGATTGGTTGCTTTCCGCCTTAAACGATGTGCCCGGGCTCCGCTGTCCACAACCCGAAGGCGCTTTCTATGCTTTTCCTGATGTGCGAGGTTGCTTAAAGGGAAGGCTTGAAACCTCCGCAGAATTTGCTCGCGAACTTCTGGAAAAGCAAAACACCGTTGTGACCGACGGCGCTGATTTTGGCGCAGAGGGATTCATTCGGATCTCTTACGCGACATCGCTGGATCGTTTGAAGGAAGGCGTGGAACGGATTCGAAGAGTTGCGGAAGGAAGTGTTTGATTAGAGTGCGCCGGCAGAGCGCAGCGGCAACGGCGCTTTAGTTTGGAGTTCTGACGTCGGGAAGGCTATTTCTGAATATTGATTACTCCTCGAGGCGAGACTCCAAACGCATCGAAAGCGGCGTCTCCCGATAAATCGGGATTGCCGCCCCACTCCAAGAATTGTCCTGGGCCACAAAACAAGAGGCGGGCAATTGCCCGCCTCTGTAACGTCTGTGCTGTGAATTACGCGTCAGTACAAATTGAAGTTATATTCCAACTGAGCGTAGGTTGAGACTTGATGCCCATTCTTCGACGCCGGAACGAATTTGATCGATTTGGCAGCCGCGATGGCCCGCTCAGTCAAGCCGTAAGACAAGCCGGACACCACGTGAATGTTGGTCACCTGCCCGCTTGAAGAAAATACCGCTCGGATAACTACAACTCCGGTGACCTGGTTCTTCCGCGCTTCCTCTGTGTATTGCGGCTCAGGTTTCGAGAGCACGCGGGCCCTTACGTCTACGTCCTTGTTATTGAAAATGCCGGAGTAATCGCCGCCACCGCCACCCCCGCCGGGGCCGCCACCGCCTTCGCGACGATCTCCGCCGCCCATGTTGCCGCCGTTGCCCGGACCGTAACCTCCACCGGTTCCCGGACCCATGCCGCCGCCAATTCCATTGCCCATGCCATTGCCGGTGCCGGGGCCGGATGACGGCGTCATGTTCTTCGATTCACGAAGACCATAATTCAAGTTCCGCGGATCGGGAGGATTCAATGCCGGATCGAGATCGAGAGTCGCCGGCATCGGCAACACTGGGTTCTTAATCACCGGCGGGTGTGGATCCGGCGCCACCACTTGCGGAATCGTCAGACTTGATTGCGGAGTCTTTCCGAAAGAAGCTTCCATCTGCTCTTCACGGCCACCGCCACCGCCGCCACCGGCTTTCTCAGGTTTTGGTTTGCTGCCGCCGCCGTTGCCCTTATCGAATCCGGCGGTACCTTTGTCAGGAGTCGGCTGCGCTTCCGGGATATCGATAATTTGCGAAACCATCTCCTGCTCTTCAGCCGCCTGCGCTTTGGCGAGCGCCCGTTGTTGCAGCAACACATAACCGAAGTAGGCGCCAATACAGCCAAAGACAATCACGAAAGCGGCAACGATCCCCGACAACACATTTCGGGAATCGGAAGGTCGCGCGCCCATTACGGCGGCGCCACTATCGCGGCTTAGCCAGGTTGCAAAGATGCCGATAAGTCCGAGAAAGGCAATTACCGCGAATATCACCTGGGTAGTGCGTGAAATGCCGGCGGACTGCGTACGGTCGAGAATGATGATTCCTACTATCAGCGCAGCCAATCCCAAAAGGGAGATGAGCATCGCTACGGCGACATCGCGGTTACCAAAAAACCGTCCAATCATCTGGCCGTAGCCGCGGATCGAGCGGGCGATGAAGCCGGCGGGATTGCGCTTGAATTCCGGCCAGGTCAGGCGATAGTCCTCAGCCACGCCACTCAACTCTGTGGCCAGCCGCGAAACCAGTCCCTTATCTTCCAGAATCGTTAAGTGATATTCGCCAATCATCGTTCCGGCGGAAGCAGTTGCCGCGGCCCGACCTGGATTCGATGACCTTGATGCAGGCCGACCTAAGTTCAAAGTCCTAAACGGCGACGCCGGGTAGACCGGCTCCGCTGTAGCGCTTTGATAGGCGACTGTCTCCGCGATCGGATAAGAGGTCTCGATTTCCGGAGACGGCTGTGTCCGTATCGGCTCAGGTGAAACCGCAGTCAGCGGCGAGCCGTCGACGGGACAAAAACTGAATCTATCGGCGAATTGTTCGTGGCATGTACTGCAAACTTTCATTGTTACTACCTCGCTACCCAGCTCGGGTTGAAGTGCCGGACGCAATCGCGCCGCGTCACTCATCATTTGATGATACGCAGCCGTCACGCGATCGTCTAGTGATTGTGAGGGATCTGGAGCGCTCCAACGCGCCAACAGATTGTGAAGTTCCTCATCCTTTAAGAAATGTGCGTCTGAATTACTCATATTACCCAATTCCTAATTTCCGATTTCCCAGACCAAACACCCTAAAATTGCCTGGTTTTGAATTTCCAATTCTCAATGCGACCTGAGCCGAGCGCCAAAATGATCTTCTATTCCGGCCGTTTCTGCATCCACTCGGAAATAGCCAGCCAGCCGCTGGCGCATCGTTTCCCGGGCCCGGAACAGCCGGCTCTTAACGGTGCCAACGTCTGTCCCGACGACCGCGGCGATTTCGGCCAGCGAAAGCTCTTCATACTCGAAAAGAACCAGTGCTTCACGCTGAAGCGGCGCCAAACCGGCAATCGCCTTTTCAACCTGCGACGAGAGCTCGCTGTCAAGCACCTGTCGCATCGGACCATCACTATTTGAACTTGCGGGCGGCTCTGAAAGCTCGTCGAAAGTGGTCGCCCGAGAAAAATAGTTGAACTGTTTGAGCGCCAGGTTGCGCGCCGCCGCGAAAAGATATGTTCGCAGCGAGGCACGTTCCGGATCGTACCGGCCGGGCTCTCTTATCAAACTCAGAAAGCAGTCGTGAGTAACGTCTTCGGAGGCTTCGACCGAACCGATCAGCCGGTAAGCGAATCGGAAAATCCCATCACGGTAACGCTCATACAGGATTTGAAAGGCTGTTTCGTCTCCGCTTGCCGCCTGTTGCAGCAGCCGTTCGTCTGTTATCTGCTCAGCCAATCAAAGCACTCGATCCTGTAGGAACTGGCTTCCTACTGTTATTACCTTCAAACGCCAAAAAGTTACGGAATTTTTTCGCCGCTCAATCGGGGGCCGCTCAGCCTTAATCATTATACTACTCGGCGGCTTGGTTCAGGCAGAGCGAAATACGGCCCCGGTCCGCTTTCGTACGCGAGGTTGGATGCCTTGATCGGCCAACAGGTTGACGCCTTTCTGCACGACATCTAAACTCTTTTTTGCCGCATCCTAACTGGCCTTTTCAGGGCTTGACCGATAGGACAAGGCCCGGTCGGTTTTTCTCTCTGGAGTTCCGCAAACGACAGGCAATTCTCGTATGTTCCGTTCGCATCGCATTCGCCCTGCATCATTTCGCCTGCTTTTACTGCTGTTGGCACTCGCGGGCATTGCCCTCAGCGGTGACGGTCAATCGCTGCCGGAACCAAGCCGTGAACAATTGTTAAATCGCCTGAATGTGCTCCTGATACAGAGAAGTGGCGACCCGAACGTTTTCCTGAAGCTGCGCGTGCACAGTGGCGCTGCCTTTGATCTTGCCGGCAAGGGCGGAACGATGGCCTTGCTTGGCGACATATTCTTCCCTGACCCATCAACCCGCGAATATGTCGCCGAGGAATTAGGCGGGCGATTGGAAGTGACGACGGATTATGACGCAATCGACATAACAATTTCCGGCAAAGCGAGCGAGTTCGAGCGATTGGTTGAGTTTTTGCGCGCCGCACTCGTAACTACTCAGGTGAGCCCCGAGAATGTGACCGCGGCGCGGAATGCGAGGGTCAAACAGATGAGCGCAGCGCCCCGGACGGCTGCTCAGATCGCCGACGAAGCTGCGGCCGCGCGTTTGTTTGGGCGCTTTCCTTACGGCCATCCGACCGGCGGTTCGCTTGAAACGATTACGAGAATCGATCGCGCTGACCTATTGCTTGCCCGGGAGCGTTTTCTCAACCCGAACATATCGACGCTCGTAGTAATTGGCGGAATCGAGAAGTCCCGCGCCATGCGAGCGTTGCGCCAGCTGCTGGGGCAATGGCGGATGGGCGACTTTATTGTTCCCGCCACGTTTCGGCCACCCGATGCTCCTGACGCGCGGATCTTGATTATTAATCAAAGCAATGCGCCGAGTGCCGAGGTTCGCCTGGCCGTGCGCGGCCTGGCCCGCTCGGACCGCGACTACGCAGGAGCCAGGTTGCTTACCTTGATTGCACGCGATCGCTGGCGCTCAGCGACGGCCGAGACTTCGGGCGGCTTTGTGCGACATGAAACACACGTCTTGCCGGGTATGTTCTTATTTGGAGCTTCGGCCCCATCCGCGGCGACGGCAAAGGTCCTGTCCGCCGGTCGTGATTTGATGGCTGCCCTGGTCAACACTCCTCCGTCACAGACTGAAATTGAACGCGCGCGCGCTGAGGTCCTGGCAGATCTTGGCCGCAGCAGTTCGCAACCTGAATCAATTGCTGATGCCTGGCTTGATCATGAAAGTTACAAGCTCGCCTCGTTCAGCGATCAGGTAAACGCGGTTCGAAATGTGAGCCCTGCCGATGTGCAACGTGTTAGCATTCGGCTTTTCAAGAGCGCAAATTTGGCCAGCGTCGTGGTGGGAAATTCTGAGCAACTCAAAGCAAGTCTGGGATCGAATATAGAACTGCCGCCACCGGCGGTGCCGGTTTCTGTCACACCCCCAACGAAACCCTAATAGATTGCAAATCGATCGCAAGCCGCCTGCAACCATCGGCCTAACGCCATGGGATTAACTGTTCCCGAGAAGAATTTAACTGAGGATCACGCTCGGCAGGTGCGCGAAATGTTCGCGCAAATCTCTCCGAGATATGATTTTTTGAATCGACTCCTGTCGCTGAACATCGACAAGAGATGGCGTCGAGCGGTGACCAGGAAACTGCGCCCCGTTGTGCAGGAAAGTGCGCAGCTTCTGGATGTCGCGTGCGGCACAGGGGATCTGAGCATTGAGTTATTTGACAATCTGCGCACGCAGGTTATTGGATTGGACTTCTGCCGTCCGATGCTTACGCTCGCGGCGCGGAAGGCTCCAGAGATTGTTTTTATTGAAGGCGACGCGCTGCGACTACCCTTCGCTGACGCTTCCTTCGACGCGCTGACGATCGCCTTCGGTTTGCGTAACCTGGCAAGCGTCGATGCAGGTTTGAAAGAGTTACGGCGGATTCTCAAGCCTGGTGGGTGGATCGCGATTCTCGAGTTTTCGAAGCCGGTTGCCCCGGGCTTTCGCAGGTTGTTTGATTTTTACATGCGGCGCGTGTTGCCGCGCATCGGCGCATGGTTTAGCGGGTCGCGCACCGCTTATGAATATTTGCCTGCTTCTGTCGCGCGCTTTTTGGACCAGGACCAGCTCGCCGCAATGATGCGCGACGCTGGATTTGCGCAAGTGACCTTTGAGAATTTGACCGGCGGTATTGCGGCGCTGCACACGGGGCAGCGCTAAGTTCACGCCCCAGCAGATTGGTTGCAACGCACAAAGCGTTTTGAATGCAGCCAAGAAAGCGTAGTCCGAGGGGCTCGTCTCACTGATTGGATGCGGTTGTCGGGGCCGCGCCTGATTCGGTCGAGAACGGGTCCCTGACTACGTTTTATCTTTTCCACAACTCCTCATCCAGATAGCTGCGCATTTCGCGATCTGTTATCATCCGCTCGCGTTCGCCTCCACTCTCGAAAAGATTTTTGTCGCAGATGAAGCTAAAAGCGCTTGGACTACTGCGCCGCGCCGGACTTTTAGTGCTCGTGGTGTGGACGGTCGTCTCGCTCGTTACCTTGCTGATTGAGCTGGTACCGGGCGACCCGGCAGTTGCAGTTCTTGGTGATCAAGCCACACCTGAGCAGCTCGCTCAATTTCGCGCCAAACACGGCCTTGATCGGCCACCATTCTTTTTCGGACTCCCTCAGGACAGCGAAGGCCGGCGTCGCTTTCGCTGGTATGGTCTCGATAATCGGTACACCGATTACTGGGTCGCAATTCTGCATGGCGATTTCGGCCGCTCTTTCCGCACCGATCAACCCGTAGTCGACTTAATTCTCGAAAGATACCCAGCCACGATTGAGCTTGCGGTCGCGGCTTTGCTAATTGCTGTGTGCATCTCGATTCCACTGGGAGTCATCGCCGGAAGAAATCGAGGTTCGCTGACTGATAATGCCCTGTCGGTAGTGGCGCTTATCGGTATTAGTTTGCCCGGATTCGTGATTGGACCGATGCTGGTCTACGTGTTCGCGGTGAAACTCGGCTGGCTTGCCCCTTCGGGACGGTTTGATTGGAGTGACATAATCCTTCCCGCTTTCACACTCGGCGCTGCGTTGTCGGCAATTCTTACCCGCATGGTGCGATCTTCCGTGATCGAAGAGCTCAGCGAAGGTTATGTGCGTACCGCGCGCGCAAAAGGCTTAAGTGAAAGTAGTGACGGTTTTAGGATTGCAATTGGGCATTTTGCTGGCTGGCGCCATTATCACAGAAAAAATCTTTGGCTGGCCCGGGCTGGGTCTGCTGCTGGTAGAAGACGGGATCGCCAAACGGGATTATCGAGTGGTTCAGGGCTGCGTGCTGGCGATCAGCACAACCTATATTCTGGCGAACTTGCTAACCGACATGATCTACAGCTGGCTTGATCCGAGGATTAGAGTTTCATGAACCCAAAGGGCCACAGAGACTCAGAGAAGAAAGCCGGACAGATCCGGAAGCGAAATCCGCGATTCCAGCTTTGCCAGTCTCTTTTTTTGATCGATGTGACTTTGGATCTCTGTAGCTGAACGTCGTATGAATCGATTAGGTATAATCGGCGCCGTAATCGTTATCGCCTTTGTCCTGGTGGCGCTGTTCGCGCCCTGGATCGCGACCCAGGACGTCGGCGCGACCAATTTGTCTATTCGCTACATGGGCCCGACAGCCGCGCATTGGTTTGGCACGGACTCGACGGGGCGCGACATTTTTTCGCGAGTCGTTTTCGGCGCCCGGATTTCACTCGAAGTGGGAATAGTTGTAGTCGCGGTTTCGGCAGTCGTGGGAACGATCATCGGGGCGATTGCCGGATTCTATGGCGGGTTAGTCGATCGGGTCTTGTCCGGCTATCTTTTTAACGTCTTTCTCGCTTTTCCCGGTTTGCTTTTGGCAATTGCGTTGGTAGCTTTTCTGGGCGCCGGGCTGAACAAATTAATCTTTGCCCTATGCGTTATCGGCTGGGTTGGATATGCGCGATTGATTCGCGCCCAGGTCCTGAAAGTTCGCGAATATGATTTTGTTCAGGCGGCACGGGCGCTGGGCGCGGGCGATCTGCGCATTCTCTTCGTCCATATCTTGCCGAACGCGATTCAACCGCTGATCGTGCAAGCGAGCCTGGGAATGGCCGGCGCCGTCCTGTCTGAAGCATCTCTTTCATTTCTCGGATTAGGCGTGCCACCGCCGGCGCCTTCCTGGGGAGTCATGATCGAAGAAGCGCGCGATCTATCTACTTTGCAAGCCGCTCCTCACGCGCTGATTTTCCCGGGCCTGGCGATTGCGCTCACCGTTTTGGCTTTCAACTTCATCGGCGATGGGTTGCGAGAATATCTTGATCCGCGCCAGCGGGCGAGATGACTCCTCGGAGCCAGGAAATAAATGTCCAACAACTCAGTCGCCATATCAGTCGATCGGCTCTCAAAGACATATCCAATTGCGTTTCTTCGGTTGAAGAAAGCCTTTCGTCGCAAATTCAAACCGCCGGTCGAAGCACTACGCGACGTGTCGCTCGAAATCGGCGCCGGAGAGATTTTCGGCTTGATCGGTCCTAACGGCGCCGGGAAAACAACTCTTACCAAGATCATTGCCACTCTCGTCCAGCCCACCGCGGGTACAGTGACTGTAAAGGGCTTTGACAGCGTCAGCGAAGATGAGCAGGTCCGTCGCAATCTCGGACTGGCCAGCGCCGAAGAAAGAAGTTTCTATTGGCGCTTGACCGCCGAACAAAACCTCTTGTTTTTTGCCCGGCTTTACGGGCTCAGCGAAACGAGCGCGAAACAAAGAATCAGAGAACTCTTCGCGCTGTTTGAGCTCGAAGAACTCGGCAAGCGACGTTTCGCCGAGCTATCCACCGGAAATAAGCAGCGGCTGGCCGTCGCGCGAGCAATGTTGCCCCGCCCGCCTGTTCTCCTGCTGGACGAGCCGACGCGTTCGCTGGATCCGATCGCGGCGGCGCGAATGCGCGCAACGATCAAGTCGCTGGCGCAAGATGACGCGCAGCGCGTCACCGTCTTCTTTACTTCGCATAACCTAGCCGAGGTGGAAGAACTTTGTGACCGTGTAGCAATCATCAGCACGGGCGCAATTCGCGCGATCGACACGCCGCGCAATCTGCAGACTCAGCACACGGAAAAGGAGCAGGTCACGATTACTTTCAATGGGGTTCGAGTCGCCGATGTCGAACAAGCGCTGGCGCAGGCGTTCAGTGACCGCTTCTTCAGTGTGGAGCAAAGCCAAACGGCCGGCGAAAGCGATTTGAAATTTACCTGCGAAGTTAACGACGAGATGCTCAACAACGTCCTGCGCGTCTTACAACAAAGTGGTGCAATCATTCGCGCGGTGGAGACGCAACGCGCAACTTTGCTGGACGTGCTCGAAAGATACGAGAAGTTTCAGAACCCCGTCCAGCGGTAGCGAGGGAATGCAAAAGGTGAACCGGGGTCTGACATCCGCTCGCGCTCCGCCAGGATAATTTCAATCCTATGATCATATTCCTTCGACGCATCCGGGCTTTTGTCGCTCGCGACTGGCGCGTGACCGTCAGCTACCGCATGCAATTCTTCCTCCGTGTTCTTTCAATTTTGATCGTCGTAACGACACTATTCTTCGTCTCCAAGATCTTCGTCGGTTTTGCTGATCCGCGTTTCAGTCAATGGACGGATCCGCTGGCGGCGTGGCTTACCGGCCTGGCTGTGCTCAATTACTTCATGACCGGCTTTTCGAGTTTGGCGAACTCCATTCGTCAGGAGCAAATGCAGGGCACATTGGAAGCGGTGTTGATGACACCAATCAGCGTGCCGACGGTCATCGTGGCCAGCTCAGCCTGGGATTTTGTCGAGGCGACATTCTACGCATCCCTTTATCTGGTGTTCGGTTGGTTGTTATTCGATGTTCACTATCGCGGCAGTTTTTTGCTGGCACTGCTTTTTCTTGTGCTCACAACACTTGTATTGGCATGTCTGGGAATTCTCTCGGCAAGTTTTGCGATGGTTTTCAAGCGCGGCGATCCATTCGGAATTTTTCTCGGCACCGGTTCGGCACTCTTCTCGGGAGTCTTTTTTCCGACCCAATTGATTTCGCAATACGCGGGTACCGCGATTAGCAGCATTTCCAGGATTCTGCCCCCCACTTATGGTTTGGACGGAATTCGCCGGGTCTTGATCGAAGGCGAGGGACTAAGCCAGGTTCGCGAGCCGCTACTCACCCTGCTGCTCTTTCTGGTAATACTGCTTCCGTTTTCGCTGTGGGTTTTCGGGCGGGCAGTGCGGCGCGCGAAACGCGAAGGCAGTTTGATTCAATATTAGCTGAGCTCAGTACGCCTGCGTCAGCAGGATCTTCCGATCAGATTCGACTTGCCGTTCCATCCGCACCCGCGATGCTGCTGACTATTGCTGTGCGATCATTGTCACGGTGAACTAACTCTTACCGTTTTAAGTCTATGCGAGAGTTAGAGAAAATCACACACGCACACCTATTTGATAGCTGATGGCGACCCACATCGATGCCCAGGCAAACCCGCTGATGAGGTTTAGCGTGCTGTATTTTTTTGCTGGCATGCCCGCGGTGGCGCAAACCAACGGAATCGAGATACGAAATCCCGCGGCGAAACGCGAAAGCAGCACCGCCACCGTTGCGTGGCGCAATACGAATTTCTGAATCTTCGGATACCACCTGGACAGCCGCTTTGATTTCTTGATGGCCCAGGCAGCGCGCTCATGGGCGGCATAAAAATAGATCTGATCTCCCGCTGAACCGCCGATTGCGGCGGCCAGAATAGTCAGTCGCCAATCCAGCAAACCTGCACCGCACATGACTCCGGCGGCGATCAAGGTTGCTTCGCCTTCCAGAAACGCCGCGATCAAGATTGCGAAATAGCCGTATTTCGGCAGGAGCCGGAAAAAGATATTCGGCTGATCGAACGCGATTGTTAATGCGAAGCACCAGCTGATCGATCTGAGAAGTAAGACTGTCATGAATAAACTGCGAAGGGTTGGCTCTTAAGACATTTCAGCAATCACGCGGGCTGACTTCGCGCAATGATCTCAGATGAGTTTCCCGGGACTTTGTTGTCGAGGGGCCTTAAGTCATGCGTTACCTCGCGAACCACTCTCAGCACGCGCTCGACATCCGAATCGCGGAGTCGCGAGTAAACAGGAAGTTGCAGTGCCCGAGCAGTCTCTTCAGCGCCAGGACAGTGTGCCGCAAATTCTTTGAACAGCGGCATTGTCGAACACACGTCAACGTGCGTAGTTTCGAAGTCAACTCCGCGACGAATAGCGCGGCGCCCGGCCCGCTCGGGATCGGAAATGTAGACGCAGTATTGGTAATAAACATGCTCTGCGCCGTCGATGACTTTCGGTGTCAGGACGGAACGGGAATCAGCTAAGCCTCGCGTGAGCGTAAGCGCGTGGGCACGAGAGCGCGCATTAAACTTGTCCAGGCTTGCCAGCGCTCGCAGACCCAATATTGCCTGCGCATTTGAGTAGCGGCGATGGTAAGACTCGGGAAATGGCTGCAGCGACCTGATTTTTTCCCAAACGAATCGTGACAGATCATAATGCCCAAAGAGCGAAGCAATTGCTTGCATCGGGAAACCCCAGAACGCAAATCCTTTCGGGCTAACGAGTGCGCGCGCGACGAATCCCGTTCCGAAACGTTTCAGAAGTTCTCCGCGGCTCTGATGAGGTTCCCTCGAGGCCAACTCGCAAACGCGAGCCCCTATCAAGGCATCGTTAGTTATCGCCATCCCACCGCCGTAGGTGTTGATGCCTTTCAGCATCTGGAAACTGAACAACGAGGCCGTGCCAAAGGTTCCCACCAAACGCCCCTGATACCGCGCGCCTGCTGCTTGAGCGCAGTCTTCGATAACTATGAGATTGTGCTTCTCAGCGATTGGGAGAATTGCGTTCATGTCACACGGTTGGCCGTACAAATGTGTCGGGACAATGGCCCTCGTACGCGTAGTTACGCGCTCTTCGATTTTTTCGGGATCGATATTGAAGGTTAATGGGTCGACGTCGACAAAGACCGGCTTGAGTCCGGTACGAAGAGCAATCTCTGGTATGACCCAAAAGGTCAGTGCCGGAAAAATTACTTCGCTGCCCGGTTCAAGATCCAACGCACGCAGGATGTAATAAAACGCCATGCGACCGTACGAGGTCGCGGTGGCATAGGCCGCTCCCTGATATTCTGCAAAGTGACGTTCGTAATCAGTAATGGCGGGCCCGTCCACAGCTTCGCCGCGGCGAAAAGCTTCTATCACCGCCTGCTCATCGCCCGGCATCGAGCGAACTCCATAGCGTGCTATCGTACGAATCATGCAACTTCCGCAAATACTCCTTTAGTCATCCAGGACTGATCTCGTTCATCTTGTTTCCGCCA
>WNGL01000530.1_pt1 | contig 45066 bp, 40 predicted proteins | sample 5400591 | NCBI WGS metagenome assembly WNGL01 (sample SAMN13153377, study PRJNA577476) | soil metagenome | isolation source: 80 cm soil or saprolite under Garry oak tree replicate 1 | place: USA:California | collected 2016-06-15 | reverse complement strand
GGTCCGCCGGGCTTCTGGTGCCTGCAAGAGCAGGCCGCCGGGGGTACCGGCGGCCTGCTCTTTGTGCCAAGCGGCCTGCTCTTGGCTGGGTTCAGGCCGGTGGGCGGGTGCTCACTCCGCTGCGATCGCCGGAGTGAGTTCCTGCAGCTCGTGTTCCCTAGCCAGGTCTTCGACCCGCCTTGGGGCCGACTCGTCAGGGGCACCGGCGAGATCGGCACGCCGTACCCGGATCGCGGCGATCACCACCAAAAGTGAGAGCAGCGCGACCCCAGCGGCCACCAGGAATCCGCGGGAGATTCCGGCTGCCAGCGCCTGGTGCAGCACCGCTGCGGGCGGCGCACCTCCGGCCTTACCAGCTGGCAGCTGGTGGCCTGACTGTGCGGCCGCGGCCGCCGCGTTGGCGAGGTGGTGCTTGACGTTGTTGGCGAAGGATGACCATGTAACCGTGCCGAGCGCGGCAAGCCCGATCGCACCACCGACTTGCTGGCCGGTGTTGAGCAGGCTGGAGGCCACGCCGGAGTCCTCACCGCCGACGCGGGTCAGGGCGACCAGAGACAGCGGCACGAACAGCATGCCCAGGCCCATTGAAGTGAGGAGCATCGGGCCAAGCAGGCCGTTCAGGTAGCTGCTGTGCTCGCTGATGTGCGAGAACCAGTACATTCCGCCGGTGGTGATGGCCGCGCCCGCCAGCATCAGCGGCCGGGCGCCAGTGCGGCTGACCAGCTGCGAGACGATCCCGGACATCACGACGAGCACCGCCGCGAACGGGAGGAAGGCCAGGCCGGACTTGAGCGCGCTGTAACCGAGCACCTCCTGCACGAAGATCGTCAGGAAGAAGAAGATCCCGAACATTGCGGTGGAGAGGCACAGCATCATCAGATATGCGCCTGAGCGGTTGCGGTTGGCCAGGATGCGCAGCGGAATCAGCGCGTGCCGACTGCGCCACTCGATCACGGCGAAGCTCACCAGTAGCACCACCGCTGCCGCCAGCGAGGCGACAACCTTGGTGTCGGTCCAATGGGAGACGCCGGCCTGGTCGGTGCTGGCGTTGGACAGGCCATAGACCAGGAGCGCGACGCCACCAGTTCCGGTGATGGCCCCTGGCAGGTCGAAGCGGCCCCGCCGCCGTGGTGATTCGGCGAGCACATACAGGGCACCGAGGATCACCAGTATCCCGATGGGCACGTTCACGAACAGCACCCAGCGCCAGGACAGATAGGTCGTGAGCAGGCCGCCGGCGATCAGGCCTATCGCAGCGCCGCTGCCGCTCATCGCCGCGTACACGCCCATGGCCCGGTTGCGCGGCGGGCCCTCGGGGAACGTGGTGGTGATCAGCGCGAGCGCGCTGGGCGCGACCATGGCGCCGCCCACGCCCTGGGCGGCTCGCGCGGCGAGCAGCCAGGCTGGCGTGGTAGCGAAACCGCCAAGCAGCGACGCGACCGAGAACACTATGAGCCCGGCGATGAAGATGTTCTTGCGGCCGAGCAGGTCTCCGGAGCGCCCGCCCAGGAGCAGGAGCCCGCCGAACGTGACGGCATAGGCAGTGACGACCCACTCCAGTCCGCTGCCGGAGAAACCGAGCGCGTGCTGGATGTGCGGGAGCGCGACGTTGACGATGGCTGCGTCGAGGACAACCATCAGCTGGGCGGTGGCGATGACCAGGAGCGCCAGGCCGAGGTGGCGGTGGTCACCGCCAGCCGTGACATCAGGTCGAGTCGACCGCTCCGTTGCGGATTGCGCGGTGGACAAGGTGGTCTCCTAACCTTTTAGGGCGTAGGTATCCCGCGCCGTGACCCATGGACCCGGCGCCGTCGGGTGTGTGGTTTAACCGGATGCGGCTTTCGCGCGACCCGCCAACCGGCTTCGCGACCGTGGATCTTGCTGTTCGTCGCTGGTCAACGCTGGATTGCCCGGGGCAGTTTCGCTTCGCGGGACGACCCAGCCGTCGCGGATCAGCCTTGCTTCGCCTGCCGGATCGCGCCCGGCGAAGCAGTGCTCAGTGATGTGCCGCTCACCTCCCCCGCGCGGTCGCCTCCGGTCTGCACAGCCGACGCGGCTGCCGGGACGCTGATCATCTTGCGGATCAGCGCGAGGAAGCACTTCCGCTCGTTCACATCCAGTGCCTGCGACCAGGGCATTCCGCCGAGGATTTCCCGCTCCAGGCTTTGCTTAAGCTCAAGGCCGCGGGCGGTGAGCACCAGATTCTTGATCCGGCGGTCGGTGGCGTTCGGCTCGCGCCTGGCCAGCTCGCGTTCCTCAAGCGCGTCAGCGATCATGGTGACGAAGGACGGGTCGCAGTGCATGCTCTTGCCGAGATCCTTCATGGTGCCCGACGTGTCGAGCCGGTGCATGGCCTTGATGCAGAACACCGGCACGTCGAACTGCTCAGCCAGATCCTCCGCGCGCCGCAGCATCTGGGCGAAAAACTCGGCCATGGCATCGAAGATGTCCTGGTCCAGCTTGTCACCGCCCGGGCACCAGCCCACTGCCGCCTCCTCACGTCCTGCCGCTGCTTGCCGCGTCCCTGGCCGTCACTGCCCTCGCCTTGCTCGCTTGCTCAGCGCCAGACAGCCTGCTCAACCGGCCCGGTGCGGGGTCAGGGCACCTGTATCGCTCAACAGTTGAGTTCCTCAAACGTATTCCGACTCGCTTGAGTTTGTCAAAGATTTAATCGCTCAACATGTCTCCCCGCGATCAAGGTGCGGGCGGGTTGCCACCCGCTTGGTGAGCTGGCACCCGCCCTCTGAGTGGTGGGATGCTAAGCGCATGACACCGGCGGACCTGGTCCGGCTGCGCCGCGCCCGTGACCTGATGGACCGCGACTACGCGGAACCGCTCGACGTCCCAGCGCTGGCCCGCGAGGCCCTCATGTCGCCTGGCCACTTTTCCCGCAGCTTCCGCGCCGCCTTCGGGGAGACGCCCTACAGCTACCTGATGACGCGCCGGATCGAGCGGGCCAAGGCACTGCTGCGCCGAGGTGACATGACAGTGACGGAGGTCTGCTTCGCGGTCGGGTGCTCGTCGCTGGGGTCGTTCAGCTCACGGTTCACCGGGTTGGTAGGGGAGAGCCCGAGCGGCTACCGGGCCCGCAGTCACGACAAGGGCGCCGCCATCCCGGCCTGCTTTGCCAAGATCCTGACCCGGCCGATCAGGAATGGAGAAGCCAGGCAGACCGCCCAGCCCGTAGCGTGACCTGCATGGATCTCAAAGTCTCTCACTGCTTCATCGCCGTCGACGACCACGACAAGGCGCTCGCCTTTTACCGCGACGTGCTTGGCCTCGAAGTGCGCAATGACGTCAGCTTCGAAGGAATGCGCTGGGTGAGCCTCACCCCACCGTCGCAGCCAGACGTCGAGATCGTCCTCGAACCGCCCAGCGTGAACCCGAACGCCTCCCCGGCCGACCAGCAAGCACTCGCAGACCTGATGGCCAAGGGAATGTTGCGTGCTGTCATCTTCGCGACCGATAACTGCGATGCCACCTTCGAGCACATCCAGGCCGCGGGTGCCGAGGTGCTGCAGGAGCCGATCGACCAGCCCTACGGCGTCCGTGACTGTGCCTTCCGTGATCCTGCAGGGAACATGCTTCGTTTCAACCAGCCCCGGGGCCGGTAGCCAGTCGCGTCAAGTGTCAGCGGCGCTCCAGCGATTCGGTCGGCTCCCCGCAGATCGGCAGGTAGCTGTCCACGCTGGGACACTCGGCCGGGTGCCAGGCCCGGACGCGCGCCTGGTGGGCGGCAGGGCCTGGAGACCGGTTACAACAACCACACCAAACGTCCCATTACGTTGGGTAGTTGTTTAAATGACAAAATGTCATTCCAGTTGATTGGCCGCTCATCATGTGCTGCTCTGTCCTACAGGGCCCGCCTCACCCTGTGGCATGGCTTGGGGGTTTGGGCGTATGGGAAAAGACAGCGGCGTTCCACCGCTCGCCCGGCGCGTTCCAGGGGCGTCAGGCTCCCCGGCACCACCGGCATACATAGCACCCCCAGCGCTGCCGAGAGCTGTGGTGGAACGCGTGCTATCCGCGCTTCATGCCGAGCGGGACATCGCGGCGCGCCTGGCGCAAGCGGTCGGCCCCACACAGGCGGAGCCGTCCGCAAGTCCTAAGCAGGCAGCAGCACCCGAGCGGAACGCGGCCTTGCCACGGCGGGTGCCGGGCTCCAGCAACGGGCCGGCGCCTCCGGGGCGGATAAGGCGGCAGCACCTGTCGGCCGCCTTTACCGGGGGCTGGTTAGATTCGATCGAGGAGACGCTGCCACGTGCAGCCGCTTCCGGGCTTGCTCCCAGCGACACTGGCAGCCCGGCCCGCGACGCCATCAGCGTACAGCCCAACCCCACGCAACCAGATCAAGCGGAATCAGACCACGCGGAATCAGACCGCGCTGAGCCCGACCGCGCTGAGCCCGACCGCGCTGAGCCGGACGACGCGGAACCGGACCACCCGCGGCCCCGCCCCCCAGAATCAGAACGCGCGCAGCCAGACCACAGCCAGTCCGACGGCATCACCGATGAGGGCGCCGATCACTGGCCGGTCAGCGCGGCGAAAGCAGCGCCACAACGGCCACCTTCACAGCCAGCCGAGCGACAGGATGACGGCGGGCAGTTGCGGACCGGCCCGGCACATCGAATCGCCCGTGCGCTAACCGCCGTGGGAGTTCTCATAGCCGCCGGGTCGCTGGCATTCGCGTTGTTCTGGCACACCGCGGCGCCAGCAGACCACAAGGCCAGCGGGGCCGGACCCAACACGGTTGGCGCCGGCCCGTCCACTCGCGACCTGGCGGCGGCATGGGTCGCCAGTCAGGTCAGCCGGACTGGCATCGTGTCTTGTGATCCAAGGATGTGCCTGGCGCTGCTGGCGCAGGGGTTTCCCCCTGACCACCTGCTCAGGCTGACGCGGGGACGGGGCGATCCGCTCCGTTCTGACGTCATCGTCGCGACCGCGGCCGTCCGCGGCCAGTTCGGCGGCCGCCTCAGGTCCGTCTATGCGCCAGCAGTCATCGCGAGTTTCGGTTCTGGAAGGATGCGGATCAACGTCCGGGCGATCGCCAAGCACGGAGCCGCCGCATACGAGGCCGCGTTTCGTGCCGACCGGTGGGAACGGAAGACGTCTGGAGCCCAGTTGCTGCTCAGCGATCGGATCGCTGTTTCAGCCAAGGCGAGGACGCAGCTCTCCGCTGGGCAGGTCGACTCGCGACTGCTGATTACCATCGCGGACCTGGCTGCGCGGAACCCGATCTTCATTGTGGCGTTCAGCGACTCCGGTCCAGGTGCCAGCACGGGCAGCCCACTGCGTTCCGCCGACGTGGCGAACGCTTCACCGCCTGCCCGCAGTGACCCCACGCTGGTGCGGTCGCTGCTCGCCTTCCTGCGCGCAGATGGCGCCCGTTTCCCGCCCACCCACATGCACATCGTGCGACTTGGAGACGGCCAGACCGTCCTCCGTCTCGAATTCGCGGCCCCAAGTCCGCTCGGCCTCCTCGGCCCGGGTTCCCGGTGATCCGCGGAGAGCACTGCCGGCAGCCCAGCCCGCGCATGACACGAAAGGTACGGTTACTTCCGCCAGGCGCGGGCCACTATCCGTGGCTCGATGACGCCGACTGGTTCGTCTCAGCCACCGCCGCATTCCTGGATGGCCACTGACCGGCCCAAACCGCTGAGCCGTGGTCCACGCAATGGCCCCGGCTCAGGTCTCCAACGGGGCATACAGCTGGTACTGACGGCGCCCGGCAGGGACAGGCGTGCGGCAGGCCCCGCGCTCAGGGGGCAGGGCCTGCCGCACGGTCTTGTCAGATCGCGCGGACGTGGTCCGCCTGCGGGCCCTTGGGGCCCTGGGTGGTGGTGTACTCCACCTTCTGGTTCTCATCCAGGGTGCGGTAGCCACCCGAGTCGATCGCCGAGTGGTGGACAAAGACGTCGGCGGTGCCGTCGTCAGGGGCGATGAAACCGTACCCCTTGTCCGCGTTGAACCATTTCACGGTTCCTTGCGCCATCTGCTGTCTCCTTCGAGGGACGAGCTGGGACACCCGCACAAGGCGGGCGGATAAGCTGCTGGTTGCCCACCGCCGGAGGAGAAGTATCCGCAAGCAAACGGCGAAACGCCTACTGTCCAAAAAATGCGGGCGTCTTCACGTCGCAAACTTCGACAACAGCTGCTAACACCAAGCCACATCCGGCTGCGCGAAAATTTCCGCGCAGCCTTCGCGTATTCCCCGCCGTCTGCGATCGGCTTGGCGTGCCAAACATCACCGGCCGCATCCAGCCCGACAAAGGCTAGCAGCTTGTAGCGGCCTTCGCTCGTTCTGACACGACCAGGCCGGGCGGCTCAGCGGAGCTTGGCGAGTGCTCTCCGCAGCGTGCCCAGGTCCCGCAGGCGTGCCTCGTACGTTGCCCCCACACCGAGCAGGACCACGCCGATCACCGCGATCGGCACCCAGCGGGGCAGCATCCCGACCAGCTGGCTGATCGCGGGAGTGAGCTCATGGCCGGCATCCAGGACAGCGACCGTGGCTCCCAGCAGCAACGGTGCCCGCAGCCTGGCCCGGCCGCCGGCCAGCGTCACCGCGGTCGCGGCCACGCCGAGCAGCAGCGGCCGCAGCCAGCCGTGATCAAGCCACGCCGCGGTCAGGCTCGGCAGCAGCAGGACCGCCAGGCCAGGCCCGTAGGTGGCCCAGGAGCCTGCCCGCGGCGAACGGCGCGAGTGATACCGGCCGAACGCGATCAGCATGGCCGCCGCCGGCACCGTATAGGGCTCGGGCGCGAGCACCCCCATGGCGGCCAGCCAGACGCACAGTGCCGCCTCGCCCAGGGCGAGGCCCGCCCACAGCAACGGCCGCCGGCTGGGACGCAGCGCAACGCCGAGGCAGAGCGCACCGGTGACAGCCAGGGCGATGCTGGCATGCTGTGGCGTGTCGAGGCTCAGCGCGGCCCCGGTCACAGCCGCGAGCCAGCCGGAGGCCTCCACGGCTAGCCCGGGCAGCGGGCGGGCACGGGCGAGCAGCGTGGCCGCGAGCTGCGCCAGGGCCGCGCTGGCGAGCACGGCCAGGCCCGCCTGCCAGGCAGGCCGGCCAGCCGCGAGGGCTGAGCTAGCCGCCAGTGCGCCGCCAGAAACCACTGCCAGGCAAGCCGCCCCCGCCCGCACACCGGGCAGCCGTGCCCGCCACGCGCACACGGAGTAGGCGGCGGTGAGGCAGCCGAGCACGACCAGGGTTGGCACGCGCCCGGCGAGCGCCCATACGAGGGTGAGTGGTGCCGCGGCCAGCGCCGCCCCAGCCGGCGCCAGGCTGCGGCTCGCCGCCGCCCATCCAGTCAGCGCCAGGGTGAGCGCGAGCAGGAGACCGACCGTGATCCCGAAGCTCAGCCGGGCCACCGCCGCGGCCGGGGCCGCCACGACCGGCAGCGCCACGGCCAGCGCATCGAGGCTGCCGCGGCTGCCTCGCCAGGCACCCGCGGCGACCACTGCCGTGATGGCGCAGGAGGCCAGCACCACCAGGGCAAGCGGCAATTCGGGCCATCCCGCCGCGGCGAATCCCGGGCCACCCGGGTGTGCCAGGGAAATTCCGTGCCACGGCCTGATGAGGTGGCGCAAGGGGAGGAACGTGGCGCGCACGAGGGGCCGCGCCTGCGAGCCGATAGCCGCGATCAGCGCCACGGCCGCGCCGCCGAGCGCGATACTGCGCGCCCTGCCCGCCCGCACAAGGGCGGTGCCGGTGGCCATTGCCGCCGCTGCGGTCGCCAGCACAGAGAATGTGTTCGCGCGCTGTGCGGCCATCGCCGCGGCCAGCACGACGAGAGGCGCGGCGCACAGGTCAAGCACGAGCGCCTGGACCGGGCGTGCCCGCCGCACCAGAGTCGCCGCCCCGGCGGCGCCCGCCGCCACACCCAGCACCGCGAAGGCCGCCTCCCTGGCGGGCAGCCCGGCGGCCAGCGCCACCGCGCCGGCCAGGCCCGCCAGGGCCGCCGCGGCGCCCGCGGTGGCCAGCACCGCGGGCAGCTGGGACCGCGCCGCCACGGCCGCCGCGGCCAGAATGACAGTCAGCACGGCAAGCTCGGCGATTGTGACGGCCCGCCCGGTCAGCGACCACAGCGCCGCGCTCCCGGCGATGACCAGGCCGGCGACGGAGGCGGTGCCCGAGACAACCCGTTCGGTCGCCACGCATCCCGTGCCGAGCAGCGCCGCCGCCACCGCGGTCACCGCGACCAGAGCGGCCCGGCCGGGCACCCCCGCCGTCACCGGGACCGACCCGGCGGCCATCCCGGCGACCGCCAGCGCGGCCGCCCGTGCCCACGATCTGCTCCGGGCCGGCACCCACCAGCAGGCCAGGGCTGCGAGGGCGAGCACGCCTGGGGTGGCCGGCGATCCGTGCCAGGCCGTGGCCGGTGCGAGTCCCGCCCGGGCGGACAGGGGCGGCCCGGCCCAGATCCGGCCGAGCTGGGTCAGCGGGTACAGCAAGCCAGAAAGGACGGCTGGCACCACTGCCAGCCCGGTGGTGCCGAGCACCGCCGCACCGCCCGCCGCGATCTGCCCGGCCCGGGCTCCCGCGGTCTCACGCGTCTCCGCGCTGCCGCCGCGGTCGCGGGCATCCGGACCGGCCCAGCGCCGCGCCAGCCACCAGCCTGGGCCAGCCACGGCTGCCCCGGCCGCCGCGAACACGCCGGCCTGCCATCCGTCTGGTGACCCGGCAGCGGCGGGCAGCGCCAGCGCGATCGCGGCCAGCGCACCCGAGGCCGCCGTGACCCAGCCAGCCGGCACCCACGCCCGGGTCACCGGTGCGCCGAGAACTCCGGTGATGGCAGCCGCCGCGAACACCGCTGACAGGATGAAGGGCTGGTGCGGTCCGAGACCACCCGCCGCCGTGGCGCTTGCCAGCACCACCCCGCAGGTCCAGGTGGCAGCGGCCGATGCAGCTCCCGCCAGGCGTTCGGCATGAAAGTTCTTGCGCCCAAACCAGCTTGCCAGGGCGAGATCGCCACCTGCGGTGAGGACCAGAGCCAGCGCCACGGCTGGCAAATACTGGGTTGCTGCCGCGACCGCGAGCGGAACCGGGAATTGGGCAAGCCCGATCGCGGCCAGCCGCGGGCCTTTCGGTGGTGCGGCCGTGCCGTAGCCTGCCCAGGCCACGGCCAGAACCGCGCAGCCCGCTGCCGCGAGGCCGAGCCGGGCATCGGTGCCGGCCCGGATCTGCTGCTGGGCCAGGTAGGCGGCTGCGGCGGTCAGTGCCAGCCCGATCGCGGCCACCGACTCGGCGGTGGCCGTCAGCCCCCGGCGGGCCAGCGGCCACGGCGCGGCGAGCGCGAGGACAGACATGGCGAGCAGGATCGCGGCACGCCCGCCAGGCGCGATGACGCTCCAGTTCGCCGCGGTGAAGACCGCCGCCGCGACGACAACCAGCAGGCCGCCTGCCGCCAGCAGCAGGTTCGCCACGGCGGCGCGGGACAGTTCCGGCCGGGTGCGCGTGGTGCCGCGTGCCGGCGGAGGCTGCCACGAGCCCGCCGGTGCCGCGCCGCCCGCCGTTTCCGCCCGGCGGTCCGGCCAGAGGTCAGCCAGGAGCACCGCACGGCGCGCCACGAGCCAGCCCCGGGCAGCATCAAGCCGCGCGAGTTCCGCGGCGATCCAGCGGAGTTCCGCAGCCTGCGGCCCGGCCAGCCAGGCGCCGCACGCGGGACAGTGCCCCCGGGCATCCGGCCCGGCCAGGGCAGCGCAGCCAGGGCAGCGCACCATTCCGGGCGGCTCGGTTCTTGATTCCGAACGCATACCAGCAACGCTGCCGTCCCGGGCGGCGCGCGGCATCCGTCCCGCTACTCAACCGGAGGGTGCCAGCTACTCAGGACTCACTGAGCAGGCCACGCCAGCCGCCGCCCCTGACCTGCCCATATCCGGGGGGCTCCGGCGCGTGGGAGCATGGGCAGGTGTCCCGCATACGCCAGCCGCGCTGGCCGGGAGGGTCGCTCCCGGTGAGCGTGCAGGCGCCGCTGTGGCGGTCGGTCGCGGCGTTCCGGCTTGCCTCGCTGGCCTACGCGGCAATTCTCCTCATGCTGCGCCATGCGGACTACTCACATGTGGAGTGGGCATGGGGCGTGCTGGCCGGCATGGCCGCCTGGACGGTGGTCACCACCGTTGCGTACTCCGTTCCAGCCCGGCGCACCCGCTCCCTGCTGGCAGCTGATCTTGTGGTGACCACCGCTGCGCTGCTGTCCACCTTCGCCGTGCAGTACCCGCGGAGCACCTACGACGCGGCCATGCCGGTGACCGCGACCTGGGTTGCCGGGCCGGTGCTGGCGTGGGCGGTGGCGGCGGGCGCTCGCGCGGGCGCCGTGGCCGCCATCCTGCTCGGTGCCTGCGATCTTGCGCTGCAGCACCGCCCGCCGGCCGGGGCGTCGGTAAACGGGCCGGTCCTGCTGCTGATGTCCGGGGTGGTGGTGGGATATGTTTCCACCCTGGCGACCCGGGCCGAGCAGGCGATGCAGCGCGCCACCGAGATCGAGGCGGTCAGCCGGGAGCGGGAGCGGCTTGCCCGCAGCATCCACGACTCCGTGCTGCAGGTGCTGGCGCTCGTGCAGCGCCGGGGCGCCGAGGTCGGCGGTGAGGCAGCCGAGATCGGGCGGCTCGCTGGCGAGCAGGGCGCGGCGCTGCGCGCCCTCATCGCCGCCGACGCTGAGCCCGTGCCCGCCTCCGGCGTACTGGACCTCCGGACGTTGCTCACCTGTGAGGCATCCGCCCTGGTCTCGGTGATCACGCCCGCCGAGCCCGTTCTGCTGGCCGGGGAGACGGCACGGGAGACGGCCGCCGCTGTCCGCGCCGCGCTCGACAACGTGCGGCGCCACTGCGGCGAGACCGTCCGGGCCTGGGTGCTGGTGGACGACGAGCGGGCAGCGGTCACCGTGACCATCCGGGATGACGGGCCAGGGATGCCGCCGAACCGGCTCGCCCAGGCGGCCGCCGACGGCAGGCTCGGCGTCAGCCACGCGATCCGGGGCCGCATCCGCCACCTGGGCGGGTCCGCGAGCATCACGTCCGCCCCGGGTGCGGGCACGGAGGTCCGGCTGCGGGTCCCGCGGGCCGGGCAGGTGGCTTAGGGTTCCGCTGTGGGCGAGCCACGCGTGCGGGTCATGGTGGTCGATGACCACCCGATGTGGCGGGACGCGGTTGCCCGTGACCTCACCGAGGCGGGTTTCGAGATCGTTGCGGCCGTCGGGGAGGGATCGCAGGCGCTGCGCGTCACCCGCGCGGTGCGACCGGACGTCGTCGTGCTCGACCTCCAGTTGCCCGACTTGCCCGGGGTCGACGTGGCCCGGGCCATACTGGCCGCGCACGCGGGCACACGCGTGCTCATCCTCTCGGCCAGCGGGGAGCAACAGGATGTGCTCGACGCGGTCAAGGCCGGCGCCGCCGGGTACATCGTCAAGTCCGCGGGCCGGGCCGAGTTCCTGGACGCGGTGCGCCGGACGGCAGCGGGTGACGCGGTGTTCTCCCCTGGACTGGCCGGCCTGGTCCTCGGCGAGTTCCGGCGGCTGGCGGCCAGCCCGGCACCGGACACGCCCCGGCTCACCGAGCGCGAAGCCGAGATCCTGCGCATGGTCGGAACCGGCCTCTCGTACAAGCAGATCGCCGAGCGGCTGGTGCTTTCCCACCGCACCGTGCAGAACCACGTGCAGAACACGCTCACCAAGCTGCACCTGCACAACCGGGTGGAACTTGTCCGCTACGCCATCGAGCACGGCCTGGACTCCGGGACCACATGAACACTCCCGGGCGCACGGTCGGCCGGGGATACGCTGCCCACAGGCCGGCCCTTCAACCGCAAGGAGATCGCCATGGCCATCACGCCCCCCACCAGCGACGATCTTGCCCGGATCGCAGACCGGTACCGATTCCACCTGAACTCAGGCGACATCGAGGCGTTCCGGGTTCTCATCACCGGCGCGCTCGCCTCCTACGACACCGTCGAGCGGTTGTACCAGGCGCATCTCCCCGAGCCGCCCGGCAGGGCTTACCAGTGGCCGGCCGAGGCGGTCAACGAGCTGGGCGCCTGGTACGTCACAACCGACCTCAGGACAGCAGATGAGGGGCCGCTGGCTGGGCGCCGGGTTGCGGTCAAGGACAACATCGAGGTTGCCGGGCTGCCGATGATGAATGGGTCGGCGACGGTCGAGGGGTACACACCCCGCCGCGACGCCACCGTCGTCACCCGCCTGCTCGACGCGGGGGCCACGATTGCCGGCAAGTCGGTATGCGAGGATTTGTGTTTCTCCGGTGGCAGCCACACAGCCAGGACAGGTCCGGTCCGCAATCCCTGGGACCGCGCGAAATCGGCTGGCGGGTCGTCCAGCGGCAGCGCCGCGCTGGTTGCCGCTGGTCACGTGGACATGGCGCTCGGCGGCGATCAGGGCGGCTCAGTCCGCATTCCCAGCTCGTTCTGCGGGGTTGTCGGGCACAAGCCGACCCATGGGCTGGTGCCCTACACGGGGGCGTTCCCGATCGAGAACACCCTCGACCACCTGGGCCCGATCACCCGCACCGCGCGTGACGCCGCACTGATGCTCGGCGTGCTCGCCGGCCGTGACGGGCTCGACCCCCGGCAGCGGGCCGATGTGCCGGCAGGGGGCTACCTTGCCGGGCTGGACGCCGGCGTCGCCGGGCTCCGGATCGGCGTCGTCGAGGAGGGGTTCGGCATCCCTGACATGTCACAGCCTGGTGCCGATGAGACCGTTCGGGCTGCCGTCCGCACGCTGGCGGCGGCAGGCGCGATCGTCAGCGAGATCAGCCTTCCCTGGCACCGCGATGGGCTGCACGTGTGGAATGTCATCGCCACCGAGGGCGCGACCAGCCAGATGATCGACGGGAACGGGTACGGGATGAACTCCGCCGGCCTTTACGATCCCGAACTCATCGCGCACTACGCCCAGGGCCGCAGGGACCATGCCGCCGAGATGTCGGAGTCACTGAAGCTGACCGCCCTCTGCGGCCGTTACACCATCGACCGCTGCGACGGCAGGTACTACGCGATGGCCAGGAACCTGGCCCTTGAACTGACCGCCGCCTACGACGCGGCGCTCGCGGATGCCGATGTCCTCATCCTGCCGACTCTGCCCATCGTTGCCTCGACGATCCCCCTGGCGGGCGCCAGCCGGGAAGAACAGCTGGGCCGCTCGCTGGAGATGATCGCCAACACCGCACCGTTCGACGTCAGCGGGCACCCCGCGACGACCGTGCCAGCCGGCCTCTGCGACGGCCTGCCGGCAGGCATGATGATCGTCGGCCGCCACCACGCCGACGCCATGTGCCTGCGCGTGGCCCAGGCGTACGAGAACGCCGTCAGCGGCTTCCCCACGCCGCCAGGCAACTGAGCGGGAAGCCATTCCGGCGGCCGAGCGCAACGACAAGGGCGCGCCAGCCCGGTGCGGGCCTAGGCTCGCGTTCCGTCACGTACGCATGTGGAGGATATCCTCCGCAACAGGGTAACAGGTTTCCGGAGGATACCCTCCATATACGTTACGATGGGTCAATGAGCCTTGGCCGACTGGCCAGCCCCGGTGACTCAGCCGAGACCCGGCGGGTGCCGCGGCGGCTGCGAGTGGACGCCGAACGCAACCGGGCCGCGATTGTCGCTGCCGCACAGCAAGTGTTCACCGAGCAAGGGCTCGAAGCGCCGCTGGAGGAGATCGCCCGGCGTGCCGGGGTCGGCATCGCCACGCTGTACCGCCGCTTCCCAGCCCGGGAACAACTCGTCGCCGCCGCGCTGGTCGAGAAGGTTGCCCAGTACGCCGAGGCCGCCGAGCAGGCCCTGGCCGTACCGGACCCGTGGGCCGGCTTCGCCGGCCTGGTTGAGCGGATCTGCGAACTGCAGGCAGGCGATCGCGGCCTCAGCGACCTGCTGTCCATGGCACTGCCGGCCGATGAACGGGCCGAGCAGCTTCGCAGATTCGCAAACGATCAGGTGGTCGAGCTCGTCGAGCGCGCCAAGGCCGCCGGCTCGCTGCGCGAGGACTTCGTCGGCGAGGATCTCCTGCTGCTGCTGATCGCCCACGCCGCGGTCGTTCATGTCACCTGCCCGGACGCTCCTGCCGCCGGGCGGCGGTTCATGGCGCTCATGCTCGACGCGTTTCAATGGCGGGACAAGCCACACCTGCCTACGCCGCCCTCAACTGCCCAAATGGCCCGCGCCATGCTCCGGCTCGCGCATGAACGGGGCTGTGGCAAAACGCACATGACAGCCGGCACCTCTGCGCAACAGCCGAGGGACAACTCACAGCCAGCCGCATGACCCCCCATATCCAGACTGGTGACCCGAGACTAGGAGGCCCCCCCATGGGAAACTGGCAGCTCGATCCATACCACACGCAGGTCGAATTCTCTGCGAAGCACCTCGGGATGATGACGGTGCGGGGTCACTTCGCCGAGGTCAGCGCGACGGCCGACATCGACCCGGACCACCCGGAGGCGGGATCGGTAGAGGTGACCATCCAGGCCGCCGGCATCCGCACCAACAACCAGACCAGGGACGACGATCTCCGCTCGTCCAACTTTCTCGACGTTGAACAATTCCCCACGATCACGTTCAAGAGCAGCAGCTTCGTGCCGTCCGGCCCGGACCGCTACACGCTCACCGGCGACCTGACCATCAAGGCCAACACCCGTCCGGTGGCGCTGGACGTGGTCAAGTACGGGGAGTTCAACGACCCCATGATGGGACACCGGATCGCCTACGGGGCCCATAGCCAGATCAACAGGAAAGAATTTGGCCTGAGTTTCAACATGATGCTGGACGGCAGATTCGTCGTCAGCGAAGAGATCCAGATCACGATTGAAGGTGAGCTCGTAGAGCAGCAGGAGCCCGCGGAGACCGCGAGCACCTGAAACCGGTCTCCCGCCAGTTTCATGGCCTTGGGACGGTGACGAGTAGCGCACCTGTCCTAGGTGGCGACCGCCTGCCTGCGCGCTGCGACAGCATCGACGCCGCTGTGGGGCAAGCTCGGTGACCCTTACGGCCGCAAGGCGTTCTTCCAGGCCGCGATCGTGATCTTCCTCGCCGGGTCGGCGCTGTCCGGCCTCGCGCACTCGATGCAGCAGCTCATCGCGTTCCGCGCGGTGCAGGGCATCGGCGGCGGCGGCCTCGTGGCGGGTGCCCAGACGATCGTCGGGGACGTGGTGCCCCCCGGGAGCGTGGCCGCTATCAGGGGATCTTCGGCGCCGTTTTCGGGGTCACCAGTGTCATCGGGCCGCTGATCGGCGGTTTCTTCGTGGACAACCTGACCTGGCGGTGGGTGTTCTACGTCAACCCCCCGGTGGGCGCGGTGGCGCTGGCGGTGGTGGCGGCGGTCCTTCTCCGCAGCCAGCGCCGTTGGCCTGGTGGTCGGATTCGCCATGTTCGGCGCGCTCGCCTACCTGCCCCAGTACATGCAGATCGTGAAGGGGGCAAGCCCCACCTCATCCGGTTTGCAGCTGCTGCCGATGATGGCGGGCCTGCTGCTCACCTCGATCGTGACCGGGCGGCTGATCAGCCGCTGGGGCGGTACAAGATCTTCCCGATCATCGGGACCGCCACGATGACAGCCGGGCTTTACCTGCTGTCGCTGCTCACCGCCGATACCAGCACCGGCCTGGCCTCGTTGTACATGTTCGTGCTCGGCGCCGGGATCGGCGCATCGATGCAGGTGCTGGTCATCGCGGTGCAGAACGCTGTCAGCTACGCCGACCTCGGGGCGGGCACCGCCGGCCGACTTTCTTCCGACCAGCACCCGCAACTGCGTGCCCTGATCACCAGCATCACGCACCAGCTCGCCGCCAGCGACGAAAAGCCCGGCGCCGACCTCGAAAACGCCGCGTAACGCTCTCTCCGGCTGTGGCCTTCGGCCGGCCTTAGACAACGAGTGTCGGCTCGTCGGGAGAGGACAGACTCAGCACGGCGCCTGCGACTGCCGGCGATGCGGCGATCCTCGCTTCGAGCGCCCGGAGCCGGACGGCCAGGTGTGACTCGGTGTCGTCGCCGGTGAGATCGACGTCGCCGACCACCGATACCATCCGCGGCCCGGCGATCTCCAGCCGCAGATAGGTCACCCGGGCCACCTCCGGCGCATCCAGCAGGGCCTGGATGGCGGCCGCACGCACGCGGGGGTCGGCCTCCTGGCCGATCAGGAACCGCCGGTTGCGGTTGATCAAGACGATCGCGACAACAGCGAGCAGCGCACCGACCAGGATCGACCCGGCAGCGTCCGGAACCGGGGAACCGGTCAGCTGGTGGGCAGCCAGGCCGGCTGCCGCGATGAGCAGGCCGGCCAGGGCAGCGGAGTCTTCGGCGAACACCGCCCGCAGGGTGGGATCAGAGCTGGCCAGGACGTGCTCGATGAGGTCACGCCGCATCGACTGCGCCTCGGGTTTGGCCTGCCGGACCGACTGCCAGAAGGAGATGCCCTCGAAAACGAAACAGACGGCCAGCACGACGTAGCCGACGGCGAAGCGGCTGGCCGGCTCCGGGCTGAGGAGCTCCTGGACGCCGTGGGTGACGGACACCGCGGCACCGGCCACGAACAGCCCGAGCGCGGCGAACAGCGACCAGACGTAGGCCTCCCGGCCGTGACCGAACGGGTGCGCGAGGTCGGCCGGGCGGCGGGACCGCCGGTTGGCGATCAGCAGGAAGACCTCGTTGCCGGCGTCCGCCCAGGAATGCGCCGCCTCGGCCACAATCGACGCCGACCCGGTCACCACGGCGGCGACCGACTTCGCCACCGCCACCAGGACATTGGCGCCGAAGGCGACCAGCACCGTCGTGACACTCCCGGGCCCGCCGGGATCGCCCGAACCCGGCACCAACCCGAGCAGGTCGTGGGATCCACGCCCAGCCCCCTCAGCCAGCCCCGGCGCCGGAACCCGCTCGCCGCCCTGCTCGTGCGCCATCAGCCAGTGTTAACACATCCGCGCCGCACCGGGAACAGGCAGCAGCGTGACGGCTGTTAACGCAGCGGGTATGGCCATGTCAGACTGGGTTGGATGCAATCGTCGACAACGGGTGACTGATGCAGATGGCGAGCCAGGTGCCGCCGCAGGACGGGCAGCTGAGCGAGTCCGGGGTGACGGGCAGCATCAGTGAGTTCTCCGCCTACCCGCCGATCGCAGACTACGGCTTTCTGTCCGACTGCGAAGTTACGGCGCTGGTGGCGCCGAGCGGGGCCATCGAGTGGATGTGCCTGCCCAGAATGGACTGCCCGAGCGTGTTCGGCGCGCTGCTGGACCGCAGGGCGGGCAGTTTCAGGCTCGGCCCGGAGGATGCGGATGTGCCAGCGGACCGGCGGTACCTGCCGGGGACGATGGTGCTGGAGACCAGCTGGGACTGCGGCGGGGGCTGGATCATCGTCCGGGACTGCCTGGTGATGGGCCCGTGGCGGCACGAGCATCCGGAACGCACCGGGCACATCAGGCCGCCGACCGACTATGACGCCGAGCACACGCTGCTGCGGACGGTGCGGTGTGTGAACGGAGCCGTGCAGCTGGCTTTGGACTGCGAGCCGGTGTTCGGCTACGGGGCGGAGCGGGCCCGCTGGGGACGTACAGACTCGGGCTATCACCAGGCAGTCGCCCGCGACGACGCCAATGACCTGGCGCTGACCCTCACGTCGGACATCCGGTTCGGGATAGAAGGGTCAAGCGCCCGCGGGCGGACCCTGCTCCGGGAAGGCGACACCCGGTTCTGCGCGCTGTCGTGGGGCAGGCGGACGCCGCCGGAGAGCTACGAGGAGGCCTACCGACGCCTGGTGTGGACGGCACATCACTGGCAGCATTGGCTGGCCCGCGGCAACTTCCCCGACCATCGCTGGCGCAGCTACCTCACCAGGAGCGCGCTGACGCTCAAGGGCCTGGCGTTCGCCCCCACCGGGGCCATCGCCGCCGCGGCCACCACGTCGCTGCCGGAGACCCCGCGTGGGGAACGGAACTGGGACTACCGCTACAGCTGGATCCGCGACGCGACCTTCGCGCTGTGGGGCCTTTACACCCTGGGCTTTGACTGGGAGGCCGACGACTATTTCGCCTTCATCGCGGACCTGGCCGAACGCGACGGCGGCAATCTCCAGATCGTGTACGGCATCGACGGCAGGCCCGACCTCACCGAGCGGGTCCTCGGCCACCTCAACGGTTATCAGGGCGCGCGGCCGGTGCGGATTGGCAATGCCGCTTACCAGCAGCAGCAAAACGATGTGTGGGGGACGGTGCTTGCTTCGGTGTACTTGCACACCAAGTCGCGGGATCGCCTTGACGAGCGGGTCTGGGACGTGGCGCGGCAGCAGGTGGAGCGCGCCCTCGAGCACTGGCGGGAGCCGGACCGTGGCATCTGGGAGATCCGCGGCGAGCCGAAGCACTTCACTTCGTCGAAGATGATGTGCTGGGTCGCGGCTGACCGCGGCGCGCGGCTGGCCAGGCTCCGCGACGAGCACGACACCGCCCGGCTGTGGCAGAAGGCAGCCGACGAGATTCACGCCGACATCTGCGCCAACGCCCTCGACGAGCGCGGCGTGTTCTGCCAGCACTACGAGACCGCAGCCCTCGATGCATCGCTGCTGCTGATGCCGCTGCTGGAGTTCCTGCCGGCCGATGACCCGCGGATCCGGGCCACGGTGCTCGCCATCGCGGACGAGCTGACGCAGGACGGTCTGGTGCTGCGCTACCGGGTAAGCGAGACCGATGACGGGCTGCCCGGCGAAGAGGGGACATTCACTATCTGCACGTTCTGGCTCGTCTCGGCTTTGGCCGAGATCGGCGAGCACCGCCGGGCCCGCGACCTGTGCGAGAAAATCCTCTCCTACGCCAGCCCGCTCCTGCTGTACGCGGAGGAGATCGACCCGGGGTCCGGCCGGCACCTGGGCAACTTCCCGCAGGCGTTCACCCACCTCGCGCTCATCAACGCTGTCATGCACGTGATAAGCGACGAGCAGGCGACGCGGCGCCGGGTGCTGGCGGGCGAGGCAGCGATCACCCCATGGCAGACCTGATGCCGGCAGCTAGCTGAGCCGCCTGGGCGACCAGTCGCCCTGCGCGACCGCCTTCGCGCCCAACGCGAAATATTACGTTTTGGGCGCCATCCGGTTTTCGTGATGAGATGCGTTTCAAAACCTTCAAACTGCACATGGATTCACATAGCTTGAGCGGAGCCGGGAGGCGGCGGACCGGCTCAGCGGCGGAGGGAGTGGCGGCATGGCCCGTCGGCTGCTCGGACTTGCGCGAGGGAAGCGGGGACGGCCGTGACCGTTGTGGGCGATCCGCCTCAGTCCCGGCTTGCCGCGGCTGCCCGGCCCGCGCCGCGCGAGTTGCTGCGGGCAGCCACGACGCCGGGGAAGCTGCGGCTGCTCCTCGCCGGTCTGGTCACACTCTGCCTGCTCTGGGGGGCATTGGCGGCCTGGGTGGTGAGCCAGCGCGCGTCCGGGGCCGCTGATGTGGTCAGCACCAGTGAACCGGTCAGCCTGGACGGCCAGCAGATCTACCGGGCGCTGTCGGACGCGGATGCCACTGCGGCCACCGCGTTTCTCTCGGGCGGCCTGGAGCCGATTGCCGCCCGCCATCGCTACCAGGCCGACATCGCCCAGGCGGCCTCCCGTCTCGAAGCAGCCACAGCGGTAGCAGGCCACTCGGCTGCCGCCAGCGACCTGGCGACGCTCTCAGCGGCCCTGCCCCTCTACGCCGGCGAGGTGGAGACCGCGCGGGCCGACAACCGGCTCGGCCTGCCCTTGGGCGCTGCCTACCTGCGGGAGGCATCCAGCCTGATGCGCGGCACGCTGCTGCCGGCTGCCCGCGACGTGTCGGAGCGGGCGAACGCACAGCTCACCGCGGACAGCGGGCGGGCGACCGGGCTGCCGCTGGCCTTGGTCGTGCTGGCGAGCACCGCCCTCGTCGGCCTGGTGCTTTACCGAGCGCAGCGCTGGCTGTCCCGACGCACGCACCGGCTGCTCAACCCAGGCCTGCTGGTGGCGTCCGCGGCCGCCGCACTGTCGCTGCTTTGGCTGATCATCGCGCTGGGCGTGGCGCGCGCGGACCTGCTGCAAGCGCACGATCACGGCTCCGCCCCGGTGGCGGCGCTCGCGCGGGCCGATATCGCGGCGCTGCAGGCGCACGCAGATGAGAGCCTCACCCTGATCGACGCCGGCGGCGACGACGCCTTCCAAGCGGACTTCACCGCCGTGCAGCACCGGCTGGGCCCAGGACCCGGCACCCTGCTGACCGGCGCGGTCACCGCCGCCCGCGGCGGCCCGGGCGCCGGCTCAGCGATGGCGGCGGCAAGCGCCGCGACCGCCTGGTACGCCGCGCACCGGACGGTGCGATCCCTGGACGACAACGGCAAGCACACCCAGGCGGTGCAACAGGTGACCAGATCCGGCCCTGGCCACTCGGGCACCCTGTTCGCGCGCCTTGACAGTTCCCTGACCGGCGCGATCGCCGCGGATCAGGCGGTATTCCGGTCGCACGCGGTGGCGGGCCGGGACGCGTTCACCGGCTTGGAAGCGGGGGTCATCGTGCTGTCCCTGGTGATGGCGGCTGCCAGCGCCCGCGGGCTCAGCCAGCGCCTGGCGGAGTACCGGTGAAACCGCCCGCCTGGCTCGGGCTGCCCTGGCTACTGCTGGCGGTGGTGGCGGTGGCCGCCTGGGCTGTGCCCGGTTCCGCGCCGGTGACCCCTCTCCGGGCGCAGCGCCTGACCCTGCCAGCGGCATCGCGGGCGGCCACGGCCTGCGATCCCACTGCGAGCCTGCGGCCGGCCGGGCCGCCGCGAGTGACTCCGGGCTCCTTCATGGCCCGGATCCGGGCTCGCGGCTACCTCATCGCCGGCGTGGACCAGAACTCCTACCACTTCGGCTATCTCAACCCCCTGACCGGCAAGATCGAGGGGTTCGACATCGACATGGTGGGCGCGGTCGCGGCGGCCATCTTCGGGAACCCGGACAAGGTCCAGTACAAGGCGATCTCGGACGCCCAGCGGATCCCCGACATCCAGTCCGGTGCGGTCGACATCGTGGCGCACACGATGACCATCAACTGCGCGCGCCTCCAGCAGGTCGACTTCTCCACCGTCTACTACGCGGCGGGCCAGCGGGTGCTGGTCGAGGCTGGCTCGCCGGCCCGGGGCATCGGCGATCTCGGCGGCAAGAAGGTGTGCGCCACGACTGGTTCCACCTCCATCGCCAACATCGCGGCCGCACCCGGGCACCCGGTCCCGGACGCGGTGCCGTACTGGACCGACTGCCTGGTGCTGCTGCAGCAGGGGCAGGTTGCCGCGATCTCAACCGATGACTCCATCCTGGCGGGCCTGGCCGCCCAGGATCCCTGGACTCGGATCGTGGGCCCCCGCTTCACCGATGAGCCGTATGGCCTGGCAATCTCCAGGCAGCACCCCGACTTCGTCAGGTTCGTCAACGCGGTACTTGAGCGGCTGCGCGGCAACGGCAAGTGGGCCGCCAGCTATGCCCGCTGGGTCGGTACCCCCGTGCCGGCTCCCCCGCCCGCCCGGTACCGGGGCTGATCGATGACGATCGCGATGACCCGTGAGCAGGCCGCCGCGGCGGTCGCGGCTGCGACCGCCGAGCGCGACGGTATCCAGGCGAACCTGCTCGAGCTGGATGACAGCTTCGGCAAGCGACTGCTCGACGGGGCAACCCTGGCCGGGGAATCGAAGCAGCGCTGGGAGGCGGCCGCCGCCGACCTGGCCGCCCTGTGGGAAGTCTTCACCGCCTACGCAGCAGCCGTGGACCGGGCCACCGAGTTGCTGGCGAGGGCCCGCCGCGCGGGCAGCCCGGAACTGGCAGAGATAACGACCCTGCTGACCGGAGCGTCGGTCGGGCTCACCCGCGCGCCTGTGCCGCTCGCCCAGCGGGACCTCACCGACCGGGGCCGAGCCGATCTCACCCCTGCCGCGGCGGTGGCGGAGATGAAGCGGGCCTTCGCCAGCGTGACCGAAGTCGTTGCTGCGGCCGAGAGCGTGTGGACCGAGACAGGGGACGGGCTCAGCGAGATCGGCACCGCACTCGGCGCCGCGAAGGAGCAGGCAGGGGACCTCGGCGACGAAGAGCTGACCGGGGCGCTTGCGGCAGCCGGCGCCGAACTCGCCCACCTGCGCGATGTGCTCAACTCGGATCCGCTCGCGCTGTGGCGCCACGGGCGGGTCGATACCGACCGGCTGGACCGGCTGCGCAGGCAGTCCGCCGCAGCCGTGGCGCGGGCCGGCGACCTCGCCCGGCTGCGTGCGGACGCGCAACGGCGGATCGCTACTGTTACGGCAGCGGTCACGGCAGCAGTGGCCGCCTGGCAGGATGCCAGGGCCGCCCGGGAGCGGGCCGCGGCGAAGATCGCTACCGCCCTGCCTCCGCCAGCGGAGGCGGCGGGCCTGGACACGCGGCTGGCCGCCCTGGACACACTCAGGGCCGCGGGCCGGTGGGCCCAGCTGGCGGCCGAGCTTGACGCGATCGGCGCCGAGGCAGCAGCCGCGCTGGAGCGGTACCGGGGTGCCGAGCGAACGGCTGTGGCGCTGCTGGGCAAGCGAGATGAGCTGCGTGGCCTGCTGGATGCCTACCAGGCCAAGGCGGCGCGGCTGGGAGCGGCCGAGGACGCTGAGCTCACCGCGCGCTATCAGCAGGCCCGGGAGCTGCTATGGACCGCGCCGTGCGACCTGGCGGCCGCGTCAGCTGCGGTGACGGACTACCAGCAGGCAATCTTGGCCCTCGGCGGACGGAGGCAGCCGCGATGACCACAACCGCGGCCACCTGCACGCAGCCGGGCTGCGGCGGCACCATCGACAGCGGGTACTGCACGGTGTGCGGGATGGCCGCCGCCCCCGCCGCGGTCCCGGTTGCCGCAGCCAGCCAGGGACGGGGCTCCTTCCCCTCCTCGCCGGGGACCGGCAGCCACGCTGGCACCCGTGGCACGCGCGCCAGCACGAGCAGATCGTCCCGGGGGAACCTGGGGGCTGGCCTGGTCGAGATCCCTCCGGTGCCCGCCCACGATCCCGCGAGCGCGGTCCTCGCGGACCCGCAGGTACCAGAGAGCAAACGTTTCTGCCCCCGGTGCGAGCATCCAGTCGGCCGCGCCCGCGAGGGGCGGCCCGGGCTGGCCGAAGGCTTCTGCCGCAACTGCGGCACCCCGTTCTCCTTCACCCCGAAGCTCCAGCCAGGGGACCTGGTCGGCGGCCAGTACGAGGTGCTCGGCTGCCTGGCCCACGGCGGGCTGGGCTGGATATACCTGGCCAAGGACCGCAACGTCAGTGATAGCTGGCGCGTCCTCAAGGGCCTGCTCAACACCGGGGATGCCGATGCCATGGCGGCCGCGGTGGCGGAGCGGCAGTTCCTGGCAGCCGTGGACCATCCCAACATCGTCCGGATCTACAACTTCGTCCAGCATCAGGACCCTGGCAGCGGGGGAACCGCGGGATACATCGTGATGGAGTACGTGGGCGGCCGCTCGCTCCGGCAGATCCTGCTGGACGAGCGGAAGGCGGGCCGGTCGGTGCCGGTTCAGCACGCGCTCGCCTACGCGATCGAGGTGCTGCACGCGTTCGGCTACCTGCACAGCCGCGGGCTGGTGTATTGCGACTTCAAGCCGGACAACGTGATCCAGTCGGAAGAGATGCTCAAGCTCATCGACATGGGGGGCGTTCGGCGGGTCGACGACGAGGACAGCCCTATCTACGGGACAGTCGGCTACCAGGCACCGGAGATCGCATCCGAGGGGCCGTCGGCGTTCTCCGACCTGTACACGGTTGGACGCGCCCTGGCGGTGCTCACCTTCGAGTTCACCGGCTACACGAGCACCTACGAGCATTCGCTCCCCGACCCGGCGACGGTGCCGTTGCTGGCCCAGCAGGAATCGTTCTGCCGGCTGCTGCAGCGGGCCACCAGCCCCGACCCCGGCCGCCGTTTCGCCTCGGCCGCCGACATGGCCGAGCAGCTCACCGGGGTACTGCGGGAGGTCCTGGCAGCCGGCGACGGCAATCCGCGGCCCGCCTTCTCCTCGCTGTTCAGCCCCGAGCTGCAGGCAGCCGGCGCCGAGGTCGCCGTAGCTGACGGAGACGCGGCTGCGGCCGTGGGCGCGCCGCCGCACGCTGCTCATGTCGCGGCGGCACTGCCGGTACCCCAGGTGGACGCCGCCGACCCGGCCGCAGGGTATCTCGCCACCCTGAGCACGCTGGCCCCGGCGGCGCGGATCGCCGCGCTGTCAGCTGCCGCCCGCGGGGAGGCCGGGACGCCGCAGGCGGTTGCCGAGTCGGCTGAGACGAAGCTGGCCCTGGCCAGGGCGCAGATCGTCAGCGGCGCGCTCGATGATGCCGCGGGCACGCTGGCGGACCTGGCCGGCGGGGATCCCGTCGACTGGCGGATCACCTGGTACCAGGGGCTGCGGGAGCTGGCCGCGGGCCAGCCCGCGGCGGCCAAGGCCGCGTTCGACGCTGTCTACGACGAGCTCCCCGGGGAGCTCGCGCCTCAGCTGGCACTGGGGTTCACCGCCGAGGCCGCGGGCGACCGGGCCGCCGCCACCCGCTACTTCGGGCGTGTCTGGACGGTGAACCGCTCCTACGTCAGCGCCGCCTTCGGGCTCGCCAGGGTCCGGCTGGCGGCGGACGACCGGCCCGGCGCGATCGCGGCACTGGCCGCGGTGCCGCAGACGTCCGTGTATCACGTCGCGGCACAGATCACGGCCATCCGGATTCATCTCGCTAACCCCGGCCAGCCGGGAGTGAGCATCTCGGACCTGCGGGAAGCGGCCGGCCTGCTGACCGGCCTGAAGCTGGACGCCGCGCGCGAGCAGCAGCTCACGGCCCAGATCCTGCGGGCCGCGCTCGATCGCGTCGCAGCGGGACAGTCGGTCGGCACCGTAGCGCTGCTCGGCTGCGAGCCGGCCGAACGCGCGCTGCGCCTCGGGCTGGAGCAAAGCTACCGGTCGCTGGCGAGGCTGGCGCCTGACGAAGAACGCCGCATCGAGCTGGTCGACCGCGCCAACGACGTCCGCCCGAGGACCTGGCTGTGACAGCGGGCACCACTGCACCGGCGTCCGGGCAGTGCGCCGCCTGCGGCGAGCCGGTCGGCGCGGCAGACAGCTTCTGCGAGGCCTGCGGGGCGGAACTGGCCCCGATCCTGGTCAGCGATGGCGCGAGCACCGGCCCCGGCAGGTGTGCGTTCTGCACCTCATCGCGCGTCACCGCGGACGGCTACTGCGAATCCTGCGGCCGCAAGGTACCAGCGGGCCGCGATCACATCGAACTCGGTCTCGGGCCGCTCGCTGGCGTGACCGATCGCGGGCTGCGTCATCACCGCAACGAGGACGCCATGGCACTCGCTACCACCAGCACCGAAGCAGGCCCGATCATGGTGGCCGTGGTGTGCGACGGTGTCTCCTCCTCCGCTCGGCCCGATGAAGCGTCGCTCGCGGCGGTGCAGGCAGCGGCGCGGGTCCTGCTCACGGCCGCGCGGACCGGCGAGGATCCGCTCACGGCGTCGCCCGAGGCGGTCCGGGCCGCCGCGGAAGCGACAGCCGGGCTGGCCGGGCCCCAAGGGGACCCGCCAGCGGCAACCTTCGTGTCCGCGGTGCTCACCAGCGAGGCCGCGACCGTGTGCTGGCTCGGTGACAGCCGCGCCTACTGGCTGCCCGCCGGCCCCGGCTCGGCTCCTGAGCAGCTCACCACGGATGATTCAATGGCCCAGGAGCTGGTCGCGGCCGGTATGCCGGAAGCCGAGGCGCTCGCCTCAGCTCAGGCCCACGTGGTGACGCGGTGGATCGGCGCCGACTCCAGCGATCCGGCACCGCACGTGCGGCGGTTCGAGCCGCCCGGTGCGGGTGCCCTGCTGCTCTGCTCGGACGGGCTGTGGAACTACCAGCCGGACGCAGCCGGGCTGGCGGGGCTGGCGCTGCCAGCCGCGCTGACAGACCCGCTGGGTGCGGCCCGCACACTGGCCACCTTCGCGCTGGACGCTGGCGGAGCCGACAACGTGACCGTTGTCCTGGCTCTGTTCCCGCCTACCCTGCCGGCTCCCCCGGAGCGCGGTAGTGCTCCAGCCTCACCTGATCCCATGCCGAGGAGAGCGCACTGATGAGCCAGCCCGACTTCACGGTGGACATATACCAGAACGAATACCTCCCGGAAGGCGGCCGGGACGTCAATGCCGTGGTCACGGTGACGACCTCGGGCACCGCGTCGGCGGTACCCGCTGCGGAGCCGGCCAGCGCGGAGATCATCATCATCGACTGCTCCGGGTCCATGAGCACCCCGCGGACCAAGATCGCCGAAGCCCGGGCTGCCACCGCGGCTGCGGTGGACGTGATCCGGGATGGCGTCGCGTTCGCGGTGATGGCGGGCACCGAGCGGGCGATACCGGTCTTCCCCTCCGATGGCACCCTGGCCGTGGCTGACCCGCAGTCCAGGGAGCAGGCGAAGCACGCGGTGGCGGGCCTGCTCCCCGGCGGCGGGACCGCGATCGGGCGGTGGCTGAGCCTAGCGCGCGAGATGTTCATGTCCCACCAGGCCGGGCTACGGCACGCCATCCTGCTCACCGACGGCAAGAACCAGCACGAGTCCGCGGAGCAGCTGGGCACCGCGATCAGCCTGTGTGAAGGCATGTTCAGCTGCGACTGCCGCGGCGTTGGCACCGACTGGGAGGTGGCGGAACTCCGCCGGATCTCCACCGCCCTGCTCGGCACCGTGGACATCGTGCCTGACCCGTCCGGTCTCGCAGCCGATTTCTCGGCCATGATGGCCGCCGCGATGGGCAAGCAGGTCGCCGATGTCGGGTTGCGTATCTGGACGCCGCAGCAGGCGACCATCCAGTTCGTCAAGCAGGTGGCGCCGGCCGTCGAGGACCTGACGGGCCGGCGTACCCAGTCGGGCCCGCAGGCGAGCGACTACCCGACCGGCGCGTGGGGCAGCGGGGAGAGCCGCGACTACCACCTCTGCGTGCAAGTCACCCCGGGCGCCGTCGGGCAGGAGATGCTGGCCGCCCGGGTGAGCCTGGTCACCACCTCGCCATCCGGGCCGGAGATCCTGGGCCAGGGGCTGGTGCGGGCGATCTGGACCGATGATGAGGGCCTGTCGACCCGGATCAACCAGCACGTTGCCCACTACACCGGTCAGGCCGAGCTTGCCGAGGTGATTCAGGAGGGCCTGGAAGCCCGCAAGCAGGGCGACGAGGATACCGCCACGGCCAGGCTTGGCCGGGCGGTAGCGCTCGCCCAGCAATCCGGCAACGAAGACACTGCCAAACTGCTGGCCAAGGTGGTCGACGTGGTCGATGCGGCGACCGGGACCGTGCGGCTGAAGAAGAAGGTCGAGGACGCCGACGAAATGGCGCTCGACACCCGATCCACCAAAACCGTCAGGACCAAGAAGTAGCCGGCAGATTGCCTGGCACAAAGGGATTGCCTGGCACAGAGGGATTAGCCGGCACAGAGAGGGCGGAGTAGGGGATGCCGAGTTGCCCAGCCGGTCACGATTCGGCAAGCAGTGACTTCTGCGACGTCTGCGGGATGCGGATCAGCGCATCTGCCAGCCAGGCGGCGACACCAGCGGCGACACCGCCATCATCGTCGCAGCCCGCGGAGCCCGCCGAGCCGTGCCCGCAATGCGGGGCCGCCAAGTCAGGCCGCTTCTGCGAGTCCTGCGGATTCGACTTCGATTCCGGCAAGGCCCCGGACACCGCCGCACCAGTGAGGCCGGCGGCCGCCGGCGACCACGCCGCCACGGCTGGAGGCGCCGCGCAGCCCGATCCCGGCCCGGCCGCGCCGAGAGGCCCGGCGGTGTGGACGGCGGTGGTAGCCAGCGATCATGTGTACTACGAGAGCGTGGTGGCTGCCGGCGGCCCGGACGCGGCCGACCTCCAGTTCCCCGCCTACTGCCCGGAGCGCCGGTTCCGGCTGACCGGCCCGGAGATGCGCGTCGGGCGGCGCAGCGCATCGCGTGGCCTGGAGCCCGAGATCGATCTGACTGGTCCGCCCACTGACCCCGGTGTCTCCAGGCTGCACGCGGTCCTGATCGCCGAGCCGGACAGCAGCTGGGTGGTCCTCGATCCTGGGTCCGAGAACGGCACGCTTGTCAACGGCAGTGAGATAGCCGCCGGGGTGCGGGTGCCGCTTCACCACGGCGACCGCATCCACCTCGGCGCCTGGACTGCGATCACCATCCTCGCCGGGTAACGCTAATAACTGGTGACTGTGGCAGCGTCCAGTGGACGCTTTGCGCTATCGCACCCGTTCGGGCAGGGTTCCACGGCTTGAGCGGCTGGAGCATCAGTGCCCGGTGGCGGGTGCCTCAGTGCCGTCAAGGTGCCAGCGGATGATCCTGAATCCATACCTCACGGCGGCGTCGAGGCTGGCGCGGTCGAGCCTTCCATCGGGTCCTTTCGGGATGGCGACGAACCGGCCAGCCATCGGGTTGGCCGCGGTCATGACCCCCAGCAGCCGTTCGATCTCCTCGGCATCGCCCACAACCTCTGGCCGGGCGAGCACGTCACGACCACGCAGCCGGATACGCTCCGGCCGGCCGTTCTGGAGATTGAGCTTCCAGTTACCCCCGCCCGGAGTCAGCAGCACCGCGCCGTCGCGGACGTAGCTGATCGGCTGCCGGTAGGTCTTGCCGGTCCTGCGCCCGGTGAGGAACACAAGCATGAGCCTGCCGCTGAGCGGTGTGGCAAACGGCAGGCCCAGAACGACGCGCATCGGGACGTTCACCACGCGGAACACGCGCTGCTGGATGCGCCGGCCCAGCGGGCGCTTCGTTCGTGCGGACATGGTCTCTCCTAGTTTTGAGCCGCGCTCGAAGCGCGGCGGCGGGCTTCTCGCAGGCGAGTCGCATGCAAGCAGCATAGCTTAATCGATCGATATCTAAACATTCGATAGCGAACCTTAATTCCGCGCAACCGCTCCACCCTTCCGGCCGGGCGACCGTGGTCGGCGGCTTTCGGCCCGCCCGCTGAAGCACTCGGCGGCTTTTCGGCTTGCCCGGTGAAGCACTCGGCGGCCCGAAGGGCCGTGCGCAGCTGGAGATGCTGGCCTCGAATCGAGCAGGAACGTTAGCCTGGAGTCGGACAGCAACGGAGGGAGCCACGGGCATGGGTGAGGTCGCCTACCGATCCAAGGTGAGCATCGAGCGGGAGCAGGGACCCCTGCGCTGGGCGAGGTTGCCGGCAGAGCCCGACCCAATTGCGTTCGGCGTGCACAGCGAGGTTGCCGAGCACTACGGCGTTACGGCTGACACCAGCCCGCCGCACGCCACCACCCTCGACTACATCGTCGCCGCGGCGGCCGGTTGACTGGCCGGCACTTTCGGGGGCGCGCTCGAAGCGCGCGGTATCCCCGCCGGAGGCGGTCGTCTCCGGGCTGACGCCGAAGGCGAAGTCGAGCTGGAGGGCAGCGTCCTCGTGCTCAAGCGGATTCACGTCAGCTACCACCTCATTGTCGGCGGCGACGTGGACCTGGCCGTGGTGGAGCGAGTGCACGCCTTCCACGCTGACAAGTGCCCTGTCGCGCGCAGCATCCGCGACGCCATCACGATCACTACCGAACTGGGGACGGACCTGAGGTAAGAGCACGGCGTGCTTTCCGAGGCCACCCAGCCAGGCAGAACTGACTCACTTGCCGCGGACCGGGCGATCCACGCGCATAGCCGCTATGCACGCCGGCCGCTGCGCACTAACCAGCCCGATGGGCTCTCAGATCGGGATTTCTGTAACGGCTGGCCCGGATAGCAGCGGACCACCGTACAGATCGGTCACCCGGCCGCCCGCCTCGCCCACGATGACCGGCAGCGGCGCGAGATCCTCATACCCTTGCGGGTACCCCGCCATGACTACCGCGTCGCACTAGCCAGTGAGCACGCCAGCCTCGCCACCCAGATGCCCGGTGATCACCACACTACGGTGCAACGTCATGAGCAGGTCACCATGCCAAGTGGAGGGGTTGACCACCTGCACGCGTGCCCGCCGCAGCTCAGTTTCACAGCGCAGCACAGGCCGCACGGCGTTGTCCGGACCGGTGCGCACCCAGCACCCCAGGCCGCGCCCAGCAAAGATGATCCGCTGGGCGACCGGCTCATTGATCACGCCGATCGCCGGCCCATGCTCGTCCCGTTGTCTGCGGGGTCATGGAGCAGCCGTCAGCTGCCAGGGCGTCTTTCTGGTCGATGAGCATCCGCTGTTGATGAAGGGATCCGCTGCGACTCATAACGTCAGGGGCCGGCGGGGCGGGCGGATGGCGCTACGCGGCCGGTTCGGCGGCAACGCTCGACCGGTTTGGGCGAGGCCCGGTCAGGCCTTCGCGGCGGCCCGTCCGATAGCTTCGAGCGCGAGGTCGATGACTTGGCTGCCGTCCAGCTGCTCGCCTTTGTTAATGCAGGAGCGGAACTCGGCGCCGGTCAGATGGTCGCGTAGCAGTGCCGCCGACTGGCGCAGGCGGTCGGCGTCCGTGCCGAAGGGTGGTGCGCCGCTGCTGGCTGATGCAGCCGCTCCGTAGAGGGTGGCCGCGTCGTGGCAGGCGCCGACACGCGCCAGGAGATCGACGAGGGTCCGTATGGTCACCCACAGCGGCGTCCAGGCCCCTGCTTGCTGCCATTGAAGGATGACCCGCTCATAGTGACGGAGCGCGGTGGCGGGGTTGCCGTGCCGGGCGTGCAGCGTGGCCAGGGAGACGCGGGAAAGCCCGTCGACAAAGCGGCTGCCCGCGGGCTTGGCCAGGGCGACGGCTCGCTGCAGGTGGTGCCGAGCCTGCCCGGGGCGGGCGTTTGCGGCGATCTCGCCGGTGACCCAGGAGACGAATGCCAGCGCGGAGGGCGAACGGCACGCGTCAGCCGCGGCGCGGGCCTGGTCCGCGAGGCAGCTCGCCTCCTCGATGCGATCGCCATAGGCGAACGCCGCGGCGGCGCTCGCGGCGTCCCACGCGGCGTCCAGGAAGTCACCATTGCCTATCGACAGGTGGTACGCCTCTTGGTACAGGTCCAGCGCATGCCTGAGTTCGCCGCGGAAGATGGCGATCTCGCCGAGAGCCTCAAGCGGCCTGCGGGCATTGATCGGGGCCAGGCCCTGCGCGGCGTCAAAGGCCGCGTGCGCGGCGGCGTCGGCTGCTTGCATGTCGCCCCGGTACACGGCTCCGAAAGCGGCAGAGGCGAGTGCATCGGGGTAGAACGGCGAGCGCGACCCGGCCGCGGCGGCCGTGGCGACATCAGCCCAGCGGAATACCTCGGACTGGCAGCGCCACAGCGCATACCAGTGCAGCTGAGCGACCATGCGCAAGCTGAGCTCGGTGTCCTGGCCGACCAGCCAGCCATGGGCGGCACGCAGATCGCTGAAATGCCGCTCCAGCGTTCCTGCCCAGCTAGCTTCGTCGGCACCGCGCAGCCCGCGTGCGGCCAGCGCGGCCAGTTCTGCGGCCCACCGGGCATGCCGGCCGCGTGCTGCATCCAGCTCTGCGTGTTCCTTGAGCCGTTCCAGGCCATAGCTGCGCAGTGTCTCCAGGAGCCGGTACCTGGTCACGCCGCCTTCTAGGTCGGCGGTGATCAGTGAATGGTCGACGAGGTGAAGCAGGATGCGGGTGACGTCACCGGCGTCGTCGCGCCCGTCGGCGATGGCACGGGCCGCATGTGCGTCGAAGCTACCGTGGAACACCGAAAGCTGGCCGAACAGACCCTGTTCCGCAGGGGTGAGCTGCTCGTAGGACCAGTCCACCACGGCGCGGAGGGAATGATGGCGGCTATCAGCCCGGCGGCCGGCGGTAAGCAGCCCGAACCGGTCCTGCAGGTTCCCGGACAGCTCGCTGACAGTGGTCCCGGGCAGGCGGGCGGCGGCAAGCTCGATGGCGAGTGGCAGGCCGTCCAGCCTGGCGCACAGAGCCGCGACCGCCGCGACGTCCGCAGCCTGCTGCGCAGCGGCCGGGTCGGCCGCCCGTGCCCGGTCAAGGAACAGCCGCACGGCGGGTGCACTGGGAACGCTCGCCGCGAGCGGCCTGACCTGCCAAACGTGCTCACCGTCGACCTCAAGCCGCTCCCGGCTGGTCGCCAGCAGGATGACGTTGCGGGTCTCCCGAAGCAGCCGCTCGGCGAGGACGGCGACGGCATGCGCGACGTGCTCGCAGTTGTCGAGAACGAGCAGCACGTGCCGGCCGGCCAGCTGCTCGACGAGCTGATCGTCGAGCCGCCGGAACGCCCGTTCGCTGAGCCCTGCCGCGGTGGCGACGGCCCGGGCCACCGCGGGAGGCTGGCTCACCGCGGCAAGGTCGCAGAAGCAGACCCCATTGCGGTAGCTGCCGCCGGTCCGGGTGGCCACCTCCAGCGCCAGCCGGGTCTTCCCGACGCCTCCCGGGCCGTGCAGGGTGACCAGCCGCGCCTCGCCCAGCAGCCCGGTGACGGCCGCGAGGTCCTCATCCCGCCCGACGAAGCTGGTCACCGGCACCGGTACCGGCAGCGGCGGTGCCTGGTTCACGGGCTGACTGCGGGTCTCCGGCGCCGCCACCGCGTGGCGCAAGATGTCCTGCTCGATGCGCAGCAGGGCAGGTGAGGGATCCAGCCCAAGGTCCTCGGCCAGGTGCCGGCGCCACGACCGGAACGTGGCGAGGGCGTCGGTGTGGCGGCCGCCACGGTAGAGGGCTTGCATGAACAGCCCTCTCACATGCTCCCGTTCCGGGTGCTCCGCCACAACCGCCTGCAAGGCGGCGACGGCATCATCGACCAGGCCAGCGGAAAGCAGCAGCTCGGCCCGGCGTTCTCTGGCCACCACGCGCAGCTCGTCCAGCCGGACCGCCGCGGCCAGCGCGAATGGCCGGTCAGCGAACTCACCAATCGCCGGGCCACGCCACAGGGCCAGTGCCTCGTCGAGGAGCCCGAGAGCCTGTTCTGCGCTCACCTGAGTCGCTTCGGCCAGGGCGTCCTCGAACCGGGCGGCGTCGAGCTGGCTTCGCTGGAGGGCGAGGCGGTAGCCCCCCTCCAATGTGACGAGGTCGCCGCCTGCTGGGCCGAGGGCGCGGCGCAGGCGGGAGACCTGCGTCCGCAGCGCCGCGCGCGGTTCAGCGGGCAGCGCCGCCCCCCACAGCTCGTCGATAACCCGGCCAGCGGGGACCACCTGGCTGGCGTCCACGAGCAGTAGCACGATCGGGGTTCCCGAGGAGGTACGGGCATCGTTCACCGGTGAGCTGATCGGTCCCGCAGACCCGGCATACGAGCAGACTCGCAGGGTGCACAACGGCCTGATCGACAAGCGTCCCGCACTCATCGCCCGGTGCCGCACCGTCCCCGACATTGTGGACGCGGTGAACATCGGCCGCGAGCACGCTACCGAGATCTCCGTGCGCGGCGGCGGCCACGGCGTCGCCGGCCTGGCAGCCACCGACGGCGGCCTGATGATCGACCTCGCGCCGATGAAGGGGATCCGAGTCGACCCGGCGAGGCGGACCATCTGGGCGCAAGGTGGCGTCACCTGGAAAGAGCTCAACCGGGCCGCGGCCTGCCACGGGCTGGCCACCACCGGCGGGGTCGTCTCCACCACCGGCATCGCGGGGCTGACCCTCGGCGGCGGAGAAGGCTGGCTGATGGGCAAGTACGGCCTCACCATCGACAACCTGCTGGCCGTGGAGGTCGTCACCGCCGACGGGCGGATCGTCACTGCAAACGCCGGACAGAACCAGGACCTGTTCTGGGCACTGCGCGGCGGCGGCGGCAACTTCGGCGTCGCGGCCGCCTTCGAGTACCAGGCCCACCCGGTGTCCACCATCTACGGCGGCATGGTCGCCCATCCCGTCAGCCGCGCACGCGAAGCGTTCGGCTTCTACTGCGACCTAACCCGGGCGGCCCCCGACGAGCTCACCGTGTACTTCAACCTGTTCGCCAACCCCGGCGCGCCGGAAGAGAAGATGGCGGCCATGATCGCCTGCCACTGCGGCGATCCCGGGGCCGCACAGGCGGACCTGAAACCACTGCGGCAATTCGGCCCGCCGGCCGCCGACCTCATCCAGCCCATGCCCTACCCGGTGATCAACACCCTCAGCGACGGCGGCTACCCCAGGGGAGCGTTCAACTACTGGAAGTCGGCATTCCTCAGCGACCTGTCCGACGCATCGCTGGAGATCATGGTCGATGCGCTCCACCGGTGCCCGTCGCCCATGAGCGGGCTTGGCATCGTGCCCTACCTGGGCGCGGTCACCCGCGTTGACACCACCGCCACTGCGTTCGCGCACCGGGCCCCCGGCTACAGCCTGCTCATCGTGTCGCAGTGGGCGGACCCGCGGGAAACCGAGCAGAACATTGCCTGGGCCAAAGAGACGTTCGAGGCGCTCCACCCTCACATGGCCGGCCGGAGTTACCTGAACAACCTGACCGCCGAAGACGGGCGGATGGTCCACAACGTATGGGGCGCCAATTACGAGAGGCTCGTCACCGCCAAGCGCCGCTACGACCCGGACAACATTTTCCAGCTCAACCACAACATCAACCCACTGGCCTGAGGCGCCGCGGCGCAGTACGGCCGGCCCAGGAAGGTGCAGTGGGCCCGGCCGGCGAACCGCCTGCACCACCAGCCGGGCCCACATCAACATCATCGGCAAGGAGCGCGCGGGGCCGACTGAAACGCGGGGTTTGAGTTCTCAAGCCAGTCAAGTGCAGCCCTGACGTCGCGGCTAACCGCGAGGCCTCAGGGCCGGCCGCCGCAGGCAGTGGCGTCACGTCCGGCGGCAGGAAATCTCCTGGCCCGGGACGCCGGATCCGGCGCGGCATATTGATCGATCCGGGCGCAATCCATGCCCAGGGCCCTCCGCCGGGGTGACGTACAGACCGAAGCGGCTCAGTGCGCGCTCAGGTGTGGTCCACCCGTGTTGTCGTGGACTGGCAATCGTCGCTTCAGCATGACGGTCGGCCGACCCAGCGTGCATGGCTATGCATGACCGTCCGCTACGGAGAATGCCCGCATCTGCCGCGTACCGAGCGTTCAGCGCCGCCGAGTTAGCGCGCCCGGCGCCACAGTGTCGGAATCGAGCTGCCGAGCGGCGTGTTCGACGGAGCGCGCGACTGGACCGGTTCCACGATCGCAGTGGGCGGCTCGCTAGAGTCACGCTCCGTAATGTCACAAAAGGCGATATCGGCGCGCAGTGCCGCCGTTATGGGCGGCCAGCGTGGATCTGACGGCGTCGTCTCCGGCGATACGGATCTGGCCGATCTGCGCCAGGTCATCGAGGGCCTGACCGGCGCCTCGCTGGACGGCCACACCGAACCGGTCGAGGGGCCCGGCTGGCCGCAGCCCCGCAGCTACCCAGTGCGTGAGTGCCTGCTCTGCATCCTCAACGAAGAGTGGGAGCACCGGCTGTACGCCGAGCGAGACCTCGACGCCCTGGAGGCGCGCAGTGCGTAGCGGGGCGCCGGGCGACCTCCTCAGGGCCAGCCTTTGTCAGCGTCACCACGACGCCTCGCCCGTGCCTGCGTGTTTAGGCACCCTGACGGGACGCTCGCTTCTGCCGCTCCTGGTGCGTCCCGGGACGTGATGATCTGGCTGATGAGCGACTCAATTTCAGCGGGCTCTTGGCACTCCACCACAGTAGGGCCGCGCGCACGTCGACGGCCTCCAGCAGGTGGGCCAGCTTGACCTGTCACTGGTCTGATCCCATAGTGAACACGTGCCACAATGTGGCTGTCGCCCAGAATATGATCATGAACGCGACGAGATTCCGCAGCGCGTACAGGCTGTCGGCAAGAATTCCGGTCAGGCCGAATGTTAGCGCGATCATGCCGATCACGGCTGTGACTCTCCTGACGATCACACCCGAGCGTGGCTGGGGTCTTGTGTAGAGGTCGCCGGTCGCGCTGGCGGCGCAGCCGAAGCCGAGGAACAGGACGACGGCGCTTGTCGCCCATACGCTAGAAACCAGAAGCAGGCGTGTTCCCCCCAGGTAGGCCGCGTAAGCGAGCACTATCATCACGATGGCGATGCCCGATACCGTGTCGCGCCAGGTCAGTCCCATGGTCAGCATCTCCGTAGCTGCGAATAGCTCCACCATCAACTGTGCTCCTTGAGCGCCGCCGTTAGGAAATTCGAGCGAGCGGGGCGATGGAGTCGCGGCGGGCCCGAGTCGCTGGTATCGATCGGGCCCTCACGGTTGAGGCACAACTTGACATTGACGTTGCGGCCACGCGTCCGCCCGGCACAGTGTCTCCCGTCGATGCCTGGCGCTGCGGTTGTGGGCTCCGTCTCGATATCGAAGATCAACGATGCGATCCGCTCACCGAGGTGCCCGGACACCAGCGGTGATTGCCGCGATTTCCTGATCTATGGTGTTCCGCTTGCACAGCAGCTCAGCGATGCGCGTCGAGCGCGTCGCACACGGCAGGACCGTCGCATGCCGACGAGTTTCACCATCCGAAGTGCTCATGCCGCCGCCCGGGCGATCCGCGAGAGCCACTGGACACGCTGCGTCCCGGCCGGACTTGGTGCATGGCAGCCACCAGGCCCTCCTACGGTTGCACGATGACAGCAGAGACGCGCTGCCATCTCGTCACGGAAGGTGAGCGCGGGTCGGCGCACTTGGGCGCGCAGCGCCGCGGTTATGGGCGGCAACCTGGTCGCCAGCGCGGCCGCCTGCACCGCGCCCGAACGGGGTGATCTATGCGGCCACGCGCATGGCCGGACGCCTGACCGACGCCCGACTCTGCCGATGAGCGAGTGTTGGCTGAAGCCACTCTTCCGGTGAAGCCGCTCGCTGGCTGTCATGGCCAGGCACATTGTGGTGAGGGTCTTGAGGGCTGGGCTAGAGTGCCTGTCCGTGTGGGTGTCCGCGCTGTGGAGGAGGTGCTGTGCCTGGCCGGGAATGGGTTCGGCCGGCCAGCACGATCGCCTCGGGTGTTCTTGCAGCGGCCTGTCTTGGGAAGGTCGCGCCGGTTTCAGCTTTTGTGGGGAAGGCGTTCAGGCTCTCGCCGTTCGCGCTGGGTGCCACGATCTCGCTGATCACCTTGGTCACCGCTGCCGTGGCTGCTCCGGCCGGGATGTGGTTGCGGAGCCGGGACCCGCGGCCGTGGCTGGTCATCGGTTTGGTAGTGATGGCCATTGCGGGGGGCACTATGACCCTGATTCCCCCCAGCCAGGCCGCCCTGCTATGCCTGCGGGCGGTGGAAGGAATTGGCTACCTGCTCATCGTCGTCGGGGGGCCGGGCGCTTTGGTCCGGCAGATGAGCGGTACGCGCAATTCGGTCGCGCTGGCCCTGTGGGGCGTGTGCACGCCTGCTGGCCTTGCTGTGGCCGCCGTGGCCGGGGGGCTCGCCGCGAGCAGGACTGGGTGGCGTGAATGGTTCGCGGCGCTGGCCATGATGTGCGCTGGGCTGGCCGGTGTGATGGCGATGCTTGCCCGCGGCCAGAACACCGGTGCGCCGACGGCGCCACGGCTGCTGACCCATCGCCGGGCCGAGCTGGCGGCCCCGCTGCTGCTGGCGTGCGGATTTGGCGCGCTGTCGCTGATGACGGTCGCAATCGTGTCGCTGCTGCCCGCCTACCTGAGCACCCAGACGGGCCTGCCGGCGGCCGCGGCCGGTGTCGCCACGGCCGCCGCGGCGGCCGCCAGCATCCCGGGGAACGCCTGCGCCGCGGTGTTGCTGCGCCACGGAGTCCGTCCCGGCCTGCTAGCCTGCTCGATGCTGGCGTGCCCCGCGCTGGCAGCGGTGACCTTCGCCGGCGCTGTCCCGCCACCCGCCAGTATCGGGGCTGCCGCCGCGCTCATCTTCGCCGTGGGCATTGCGGCATCGGCGGCCTACGCCAGCCTGCTCAAAGTCACCCAGCTCATAGACGACCTCCCCTTGGCCAACGGCATCTTGGTCCAGCTCGGCAGTGCCGGCGCCCTAGTCGGCCCGCCGATCTTCGCGGCCATCACCGGCCTGCGCCACTGGCACCTGATCGCCTACCTCGTCACACCAGCAGCCATCGTCAGCGCAGCCACCATGGCAGCAGCCACCATGGCCCACCGCTACCGCTGAGCAGCCTGCGCCAGCCGTCAACGCCGCTGATTTCAAAGGACACTCACTCATCGGGTCCGCCGCCGGTGACCGCCGAGTTCGCCCTGTTTAGCTCAGCCAGAAATCTGTATTGCCAGCAGCCAAACGGCAGTTCGGGCACGGGCTGGGTTTCCCCTCCCAGCGTGGAGAGATCCTCTTAAAGGGAGGTATCTCCGATGGGAGAGACGCGCAGGAAGTTCGATGCGGACTTCAGGGAAGGCGCGGTGCGGCTTGTCCGGGAGACGGGCAAGCCGATCGCGCAGGTCGCGCGTGACCTCGGGGTCAACGAGGGCACGCTGGGCAACTGGGTCGCGCTGGACCGGCGGCGCCGGGACGGCGAAGGCGGTGCGCTGAGCGAGGACGAGCGGGCGGAGCTGGTGCGGCTGCGCCGCAAGTGCGCGGAGCTGGAGATGCGCTGTGATGTCCTCAAGCGCAGCGTGGCCCTCTGGGTCCAGGACGCGATGGGCAGCAGGTAGCCGTGGCCGCGTTCATCGCCGCCCAGAGGGACGCCCACGGCGTCCCGCACGCGGTGTCGTGCCGCGCGCTGGGAGTGTCCCAGTCCTGGTTGTACAAGTGGAAGGACGCGGCTGAAAGCCGAGATCGCGCGGCTGTTCGCAAAGCGCGAGGGCAAGGACGGGTCACCGCGGATCACCGCCGCGCTGCGCGAGGCGGGCTGGCGGGTGAGCGAGAACACGGTCGCGGGCCTGATGCGCGAGCAGGGCCTGGCCGCCCGCCCGGGCAGGAAGGGCCGCAAAGGCACTACCCGGCGGGGAAGGGCCGGTGGCGGGCACCGGACCTGATCGGCCGCCAGTTCCCGGCCGTGGGGATCAACCGCAAGTGGGACGGCGACGGCACCGAGATCGTGACGGATGAGGGGAAGCTCTATCTGTTAGTTACGTGGAATCAAGCTGGGCAGCGGAGAGGGCTTGATCACAAGGGCTCATGCGATTGATCTTGATCTGGCGGCCTCGGAGAGTGGACATACCGGCCGTTTCCATTTACCTGCCTCCTCCTCGTTGCTGCTTTGAGCCTGGTCCAGCGAGATGGTCATTGGCGATCATCGACGCCCGCCAGGGCAAACACGGATAACCGTGACAAGCCAGATTCCACAGAATGGACAGCGTCATGGACGTGGGCTCGCGCAGGATCCTCGGGCATGCCCTCGGCGAGCACCACGACACCGATCTCGCCTACGGCGCGCTGGCCATGGCGGTGGCGGTGCGCGGCGGGAGCGTGCCCGGCGTGATCTTCCACACCGGCCAGGGCAGCGATTACACGGCCAGGTCGTTCCGGCAGGCCTGCGAGCGGCTGGACATCAGCCAGTCCATGGGCCGGCCCGGCTCCGCCCTGGACAACGCCGTCATCGAGTCCTGGCACTCCACCCTCGAATGGGAGCTGCGCTCGCTGCGCAAGTTCGCGACCAAGACCCAAGCGCGGGCAGCCGTGGCGGCCTGGATCGAGGACTACAACCACGAGCGACGGCACTCCTCGCTGGGCATGGTCTCCCCGGTGGATTACGAGCGGTCGCTTGCGGGAAAGGAGGCGGCTTCGCCGCCGCTGGCCTTGACGCGCCCGCTAAGCGGGCGGGGCCACCACCCCGGCCTCAAGGGTGCTGCGCATCGCCCTGCGGGCGACAGCTCGACGCTCTCGCGGGCGAGGTAGTGCCCCTCGGGCGAGTTGCCGGGATAGGGTTCAAGCCAGCTGGTCTCGGTGGCCGGAGTGCCGGGCGTGACGCCCGCGGGCAACTCGCGCCGGCCGCGCTGGCCGACCGCGGTGAGGCACTGGTTGGTCGCGATTTTGTAGAGCCACGCGCGGACGAAACCGCGCTCGTCGAGGCTGCCGACGCTGCGCCGCGCGCGCACGAGCGACTCCTGCATCGCGTCCTCGGCGTCGTGCAGCGAGCCGAGCATCCGGTAGCAGTGCGCCTGCAGCTCGGCGCGGTACGGCGCCACCAGCTGCTCGAAGGCGTTGGCGTCGCCGGAGCGCGCGGCGGCGAGCAGTGCGGCGGGCGCGGTCATGCGCCTATCTTGCAGGTCGCGATGATTTTGCGCACCGACCCGGGTTCCACCAGTGAGTACCGTCCAGAGGAGGAACCGACATGACCGGCGAACAGCAGATCCGCGACCTGATCGAGCGCTGGGCCACCGCCGTCCACGACGGCGACATGCCCGCCGTGCTCGCCGACCACGCCCCCGACATCGTCATGTTCGACGTCCCGCCGCCCGAGCAGGGCGTCCGCGGCGTCGACGCCTACCGGGAGACCTGGCCAGGATTCTTCGAATGGCAGGCGTCCGGCGCGGTGTTCGAGATCGAGTCGCTGGACGTCACGGCCGGCGCGGACGTCGCATTCGCGTTCGCGTTGCTGCGGTGCGGCACGCCCGAGCAGTTCGAGCACAAGCCGGAGCAGCGGCTGCGACTCACCATCGGCCTGCGCAAGGTCGACGGCCGGTGGACGGTCACCCATGAGCACCACTCGTTCGCGGACGCGACTGAATCGCCCGAGAACTCTGCCGCCGAGGTGTGAGCGGTGCACGAGCACCGGCACCTGCCTGGCCGTAGGGCTCGGCCAGGCAGCACAACAGGCGGGCGCCACCGCGGCAGCGGCGGTGAGGATCATCCTGCCGCCAGGCTCAGGACGCAGAATGGCCAGAACTGGGGGCAACCGCTGGAATGGCACCGGACCGGCCGATATACCTAACGATGCCTCGGAGCGCGTTACGATCGCCCTCACATGCCGCTCTGCGGTGTGAGCTTCGCCCATCAGTTGATGGTTCGACGTGAACGCAGCCACTGCTCATGCTGCTGGTCCTGGTCGTCGACCGTGCCCACATGGCTTAGCGGAGTCGGCCCGAGTGTGCTGACCTGTTCTGGCCGACGGACCTGCCCTTCGGCCAGAAGATAAACGGCACGCCCCTCACCCATGTCGCATTGCATCCCTGATGCCCAGGCATCACGGCGCGCGCCGTTGACGCCTAGGCGGACACCCAACGGGTCCAGAATGCGGCGCAGCGCTCGCAGTGCCTTGAACAGGTCCGGTCCCTCAGCCACCCAGCTCTTGCCGTCCGGGGCCACCATGCTCGACGCCGGAGTCGACCTGCGCGACGTCCAGATCGCCGCCCGGCACGCCGACCCCCGAACCACGATGCGCTTCGACAGGGCACGCAAGAACCTCGACCGCCACCCCATCTACATCCTGGCCGCCTATTTGGCCTCCGGCACCTTACCGAGCCCTGGTGTCCAGGCCTAAGCCCAGGAGGTCGCACGGCATTGCCGAAAGTAGTGCGTTGCCTGGGGTCGACCTTGGCGTACACAGACGTGGGCAGCCGGCTGTAGTGACCGTGGTTGCCGCCGTCATGGTTGTCAGGGCAATCTGAGTGAGTCTGGAACGCTATGGAAACACTCCTGCCGGAGAAGGGCTGCGCCGATGAAACTGCCTCCCGTTGACTACGAGGCGCCTAAAACCGTTTCCGAGGCTGTGGAATTGCTGGCTGAGCATCTGGACCAGGCGAGCGTGCTCGCCGGCGGCCAGAGTCTGATCCCGCTACTGGCGCTGCGGCTGGCTCACCCGGCGGTGCTCATCGACATCAATGGCATAGATGGACTGTCCGGGGTGTCGGCGACCGACGGCTGGGTGGCGATCGGCGCCATGACGCGGGAGTACGCCGCCGAGGAATCCGGGACCGTCGCCGGTGCCGTGCCGTTGCTGGCGGCTGCTCTGCCCTTGATCGGCCATGAGGCAATCCGCAGCCGCGGCACGATCGGGGGCAGCCTGGCGCATGCCGACCCGGCAGCGGAGCTGCCGGCCGTCGCCCGGGCGCTCGGTGCCGAGTTCGTGGTGCGGAGCCAGTCGGGCGAGCGGGTTATCCCAGCGGCGGAGTGGTTCGAGGGTTACCTCACGACGTCGCGCCGTCCCGGCGAGCTCCTCGTGGAGGTGCGCTTCCCGGCCGCAGGACGGGGCACGGGGATTAGCTTCCAGGAGGTCGCCCGACGCCACGGCGACTTCGCCATTGTTGGCCTGGCGGCATCACTGACGCTTTCCGGGGGCGCGATCAGCGATGCCCGGCTGGCGTTTGCCGGCATCTCCGATGTGCCGGTCCGGGCCGCCGACGTGGAGGATCTCCTGGTCGGCGAGAGGCCGTCGGCCGAGCTCTTCGATGAGGCAGCCCGCCGGGCGACCGGGGATATCGACCCGCCAGCCGACCTGCACGGGTCGTCGGACTACCGGAAGAAGGTCGCGGCCGCCTTGGTGCGCCGCGGCCTGCGAGCGGCCGCGGACAACGCCGACGAGAGGCAGTGACTGAAGGTGGACATTACCCTGCGGGTCAACGGCGCGACATGCACGGGCTCGCCGGAGGCGCGCAAGACGCTGGCGGACTTCCTGCGGGATGACCTCAATCTCACCGGCACCCACGTCGGCTGCGAGCACGGGGCCTGCGGTGCGTGCACGGTCATCGTCGACGGCCGGGCGGTGCGCTCGTGCCTGATGCTGGCGGTCCAGGCCGCGGGCAGCGAGGTAACGACGATCGAGGGGCTAGCGCCGGACGGCGAGCTGGGCACACTGCAGCAGGCGATGTGGGAATCGCATAGCTTCCAGTGCGGGTTCTGCACGCCCGGGTTCGTCATGCAGGCTACGGCGTTTCTCCGCGCCCATCCCGACGCCGGCGAGCAGCAGATTCGCGAGGCGCTGTCCGGCAACATCTGCCGGTGCACCGGCTACCAGAGCATCATCGATGGCGTCTTGCTGGCCGCCGAGCGGGCCCGTCAGAGCTGAGCGAGGGAGCGATCATGGCAGGAATTGTGGCCGAGCGTTACACCGGCGCCAGCATCAAGCGTTCGGAGGACCCGCGCATCCTTACCGGCTCGGGTCGGTACGTCGACGACATCAAGCTGCCGGGGATGCTGCACGCTGCGTTCGTGCGCTCCCCGCTGGCGCACGCGCGTGTGCTCTCCGTCGATGTCTCGGCTGCGCGGGCGCTGCCCGGGGTCGTCGCGGCGTTCACGGGAGCGGAACTAGAAGCGATGACTGTCCCTGGGCCGGATGCGCTGTCGGCTCTCATGGGCGCCGGCGGCCCCACCCCGGAGTTCACCCTGCTTGCGACGGACAAGGTGCGCTTCGTCGGCGATCCCGTAGCGGTCGTCATCGCCGAGAGCCGTTACCTCGCCGAGGACGGTTGCGAGCTGGTGGACGTCGAGTATGACGACCTGCCGCCGGTCGCGAATGCATCCTTCGCTCTCGATCCGAGCAGCCCGCCGCTGTTCGCCAATCTGGGTGACAACATCGCCCGCCCGCACTCGCGCAGCGAGTTCGGCGACGTCGCCGCTACGTTCGCTCATGCTGATCGCGTTACCGACTTCCGCATCGACGTGCATCGCCACCAGAACGTGCCCATGGAGGGACGCGGCTGCGTCGCGAGCTACGACGCCGATCTCGGTGTCATGACGGTCTACGCGGCAACGCAAAGCGTTCACGTCAGCAGGATCGCCGTCGCCATGCGCCTCGGTATCGAGCAGGGCAAGGTGCGCGTCCTGGCCGGCGATATCGGCGGCTCGTTCGGGCTGAAGATCGGCGCATCACGGGAAGAGCTCGCAGTTGCGGCAGCCTCGCGCGCTGTCGGCCAGCCGGTCAAGTGGGTGGAGGACCGCGGCGAAAACCTCACGGCGTCGGGACAGGCCCGCGAGGAGAGCTTCGACGTCCGGGCTGCTGTCAGCAACGACGGCGACCTGCTTGGGCTGGACGTGAAGGTGGTCATCGACACCGGCTCGTACCCAGGTATGGGCACGATGGTTCCGGCCATCATGGAGGCGATGCTGCCGGGCCCGTACAAGCTCGCGGCCCTTGGTTTCGAGTCGACCGCGGTCACGACGAACAAGGCATCGTACGTCGCCTATCGCGGCCCGTGGGCGTCGGAGACGTTCGTGCGGGAACGCGTCCTCGACCTCATCGCGAAGGATCTCGGCCTCGATCCGCTCGAGATCCGGCTGCGTAACGCCGCCCCGCGCACCGATCCGCCGGTCGCCATGATTACGGGGCGTCCGCTGGCCGGAGTCACTACGAGGGAGTCACTGGAGCGGCTCGCCCAGCTCGTGGACTTTCCCGCGTTCCGGCGCCGACAGGCCGGGGCCCGAGCTCGCGGTCGTTACCTCGGCATCGGTCTGGCAACGTTCATCGAGGCCGCTCCTGGCCCGCGCTCGCCGGAGGGGCCTAGCGGCCCGATGGGCATGGAGTCCATGCGCCTTCGGCTCGAGGAGGACGGCATGGTTGCGCTGTTCACCGGCCAGATGCCGCACGGCCAGAGCCACCAGACGACCCTTGCCCAGGTCGCCGCCGACGAGTTCGGCGTGCCGTTCGAGCAGGTCCGCGTCGTCGTCGGTGACACCGACGCCGTCCCGTTCGGGCTGACCGGCGGCAGCCGGTCGGCCACCATGACCGGAGGCGTGGCCCTGCACGGCGCGCGGCAGCTCAAGGCCAAGGTGCTCGATTTCGCGTCGCATCTCATGGAAGCCAGCGCCCAGGATCTCCAGATCACCGATGGCCACGTCTGGGTGCGCGGTGACCCAGCGAGTGCCATCGCGGTGGGCGAGGTCGCGCGGCGTGCGGCACCGGGCCAGTTCCGTGCCGACGTGGACGCTAACCTGGAAGTCGAGGCCGCGTTCGACGGCGGCGAAGGAGGATGGTCCGGCGGCAGTCACTGCGCCATCGTCGAAGTCGACGTCGAGACTGGCATTGTGACGGTGGAGCGGTACGTCGTCGCTGAGGATTGTGGCGCGCTCATCAATCCCGCCATCGTCGAGGGTCAGATCCGGGGCGGTGTCGCGCAGGGCATCGGCGCGGTGCTGCTCGAACGATCGGCGTATGACGAGGACGGCAACTGCCAGTCAGCCACGTTCATGGACTACTTGGTGCCGACCACCTGTGATATTCCCCGCATCGAGATAGAGCACCTCCAGACCGTGCCCCTCGACACCGACGTCAACTTCCGCGGCGTGGGCGAGGGTGGCATGATCGTCGCGCCGCCCACGGTAGTGAACGCAATTGAGGACGCGCTCTCGCCCTTCGGCGTGCGGATCTACGAGCAGCACCTACCTCCGGCTCGCATCCTGGAACTCATTGC
>WNGL01000544.1_pt1 | contig 45071 bp, 39 predicted proteins | sample 5400591 | NCBI WGS metagenome assembly WNGL01 (sample SAMN13153377, study PRJNA577476) | soil metagenome | isolation source: 80 cm soil or saprolite under Garry oak tree replicate 1 | place: USA:California | collected 2016-06-15 | reverse complement strand
AAAGTCCTATCCACACAAGTGCTTTATCACCAGCTGGTGTATTGGCAACATCACTCATACTTTCTGCATCGATCAAATTAAACCCAAAAGCTCCTGGAGAGAAAGTACTCCCTGAAAAATTGCTGTTACCGGTATAATGGAGATTTGTTATTGGACTTACTGTACTTGAAGCAGTTGTTGTACCACTTTCAAATGCGTGACCTGTTGAATTTTGCTGCCGCAAGGCACTATTGACCGTGAAAAAAACTGCACCCAGGAGGATAATGACTGCCAGAAGAGATAAGCGAGACGCGGTTGAAAGAGCAAAAATATTCGGGATTTTCATAGAGAGAATAGCGAGAATAAAATTCGTGAAAAGTAGCCCTATCACAAGTAGAACAAATATGGGAAGTCTTTGTCAATCTACATCCTTTCAGGAGCGCTGATGCCGAGAAGATGAAGTCCCTGCTTGAGAACAAGACCGCCTCTTTGGGTCAAATACAAACGAAAATCCCGCGCATCTTTCTCTGCCTTTAAAATCGGAAGCTTTTGATAAAAGAGATTAAATGTTTGGGCGAGATCAAATAAATAGGTGCACAATACGTGCGGAGCATAACGCAAAGCCGCTTCTTCAACAACTTCTGGGAAACGTGCAAGCAGCCGCAAGATATCTCTCTCCTCAGCAGTCAAACGAATCTTTGCCTGAGCAAATTCGAAGGCTTTATCTTCTTTTCTGTCTGCTTTCTCCAGAACACTCTTTGTCCGAACAGAGGTATATTGGAGATAAGGACCCGAGTTGCCTTGCATATTCAAAATTTCATCCCAGTCAAAGGAGATGTCTTGTTTGGAATCGCGTTTGAGATCATTCCATTTAAGAGCACCCATTGCCACTTGTTCAGCAAGATCTATATTTCCATCTTTTGAAAGCTTTTGTGCTCGGGTAATTGCTTCAGCCAAAACATCTTCCAGCCAAATCACGTTCCCTTTTCTCGTAGACATTTTGCCTTCCTTAAATCGATAATGCCCATGGTTCACATGAACCCGCTGTCCAGGCTTAACCCAGCCGAGCATTTCTTCCAGTTTATACAGCTGCTGAAAATAGAGAGACTGCTCAATACCGACTTCGTTAATAATAAGTACGTCTCTGCCATATTCTTCATGCTCAAATAATCGAAATCTGTCGGTAGCTAAATCACGGGTTGAATACAATGTGGCTCCATCTTTTTTAATAATCATTAATGGAGGAAGCTTCGTCTCCTCAGGAAACTCTACAATCTTTGCTCCTTCTTTTCCTTCGCTTAGAAGATTCTTTTCTTTTAATTCATCTATGACAGAAGCCATTCTATTTCCAAAAAAAGCCTCTCCATATCCCCTGCCGTTATTCTCCGTAAAAGAAACGCCAAGTCGTGAATAGATGAAATCAAACTCTTTCCATGACCAGTCAATACACTTCTGCCAAAGCCTTCGTGCTTCAGAATCGCCTTCTTCCAGTTTTTTAAACCACTCTCTGGCTTTATCTTCGAGTGATGGATCTTTCTCTGCTTCTTCGTGGAATCTGACGTAAAGTCGAACCAACACAATTACTGGTCGAGAGTCATTGTCAATTATCTTTTCGTTCTCTACTCCGATGTCAGCCTCAAATTCAAAACCAGTAAGAGGCAACTCTTTAATTGCTGCTATTTGTTTCCCAAACTGTGTTCCCCAATCGCCTATATGATTGTCCCTGAAAACTGTATAGCCGGTTGCCTGCAGAAGATTTGCAATCGCATCCCCGATAATTGTTGATCGCAAATGACCTATTGTGAAAGGTTTTGCTATATTTGGAGAGGAGTATTCAACAATAACTTTTTTCCCTTTGCCAATTTGTGGAATTTTATTCTCTGAAACTTCTTTTTCTAATGCTTCATCACTTACCCAAAAATTAATAAATCCCGGCTTAGCGATTTCAATTTTCTCAAACAGCCTTAATTCTTTATTCTTTATGCTTAATTCCTTGACAATTTCCTCTGCCAATTCCATTGGATTTTTGCCGGCTTTTTTTGCGGCAATAAGAGCGATATTGGATGTGTAATCACCATGTTTGACATCTTGTGGATAATCAACGAGCACCGGGACACCGGCAATGCCGAGAGTAAGTAGCTGTTCTTCCAATATTGTTTTTATTTGCTTTTTTAGCATAGCCTTAGTATACCATTTTTAAATCGCATTTAGCTCTGTCGCAAGATGTGTTACATCAAAAACAGTAACAGCACGTCCTGTATGATTTGATATTTCTGGAAACTCTCTCTCCTGCGCACCTAGATCTCGAAAAAAATATAACGCTTTATTATTACTATTTGCAACGCGTGCTTCTACTCTGCTTGCCCCCATACCCTGAGCCAATAGAACAGCCTCTGTTACAACAACTTGAGCTAACCCTTTTTCTGCCTGAATAGCTTTAACTACTCCACCTATTTCTTTCTTATTTGTCTCCCCTACCGGCCTGACACTGGCGCTCGCCTGTAATCTGCCATTCAGAGCAACTACATAGTAGCCGCTTCTCATTCCTTCCACGATCTCAGGAAGTGGTGGCTGATATAAAAACTCACGATGCAATCCAAGTTCATGATGAATTTGCCCAGCGACATCGGTAGTATTTGGCATCTGATTGACATATCTACCCGAATAGATAAAAATATTGGATGAATAAGTAACGAGTCTTCCTCCTGTTTCAATTGATCGCGTATTCATAATTTCTCTTTCCCACAAAAAAACCCTTGTGCATTTCCAAATTTTTTGGAAACGTACAAGGGCCCTTCGACAAGCTCAGGACGGTACCACCTTGATTCTCCACATCAAACTGATGGGACTTCATTTTGTCATAATTACGGTTGACAACCGTCGCCGTTAGTAAGCAAATGCTGTTCCGACGCTGCGTGTAAAGTGCTCATCTACTGCGGTAGATTTCATGCCTTATGGACAAACGCATATGTAATAGAATTATATCATACCTTCTATTACTATTAACCCGTAATAGGTTCAGGACTCGCTCTTGACAATTAAAAAATAAAGTATACAATCTCAACTAGTTAGAATACCATATTATGATCCCAGATATTTTGAGAAAAATACATCCTACTAACCCCAACCAAGCTAAGGGAAGTGGAGAATCACAAAATCTCAGACCTGCAGGCGCAGTGCGTAAAAAAGTATATCAATTAGGATTAGCAGCGGTACCGACGATGGTTTTTGGTGCGAGTACGGCGAGTGCAGGAGTTGATCAAGCCGGAGCGACACCAACTACATTTAGTGTTTGTCATGTAAGCGTGGGGTCTGAAGGTAGACCAGTTGGAAAACAAAACTGGGTATCCGCCACCAACAGAACTGGACATAACGAGACCTTGTTGTTTCGTCAAACCGTCGATTTGCGAAACCAGTTAGATGTGTTATTTGGGAGACACAATAAGGTAGTTTATCAAGACTCATTCTGGGTTCCTCCTGGTAGAAAAATAAGTGTTCAATATATAGATGATCAAGCTGCTGCAAATTTTACTGGGGCTCGTGGAAGCTGCACCAGAGGTGCTTTTAAGATAAACCCTTAATAAAAAACGATCCTTTGATTGTCTTCACGAAATAAACTATTGTATCTTTACAAAGCGATAAATGACCTTCCGATAGTAATTGAGAAAAAATGTCGATCTTCTGCCAATCCTAAAACGCATCAGTTTATGCTTCTTCGCTCCGGGAACTTCCTGGACAACCACTGACATCAGTCCGCTATGTGCTTTAATTTGACCAAAAATACCAAGAGAAAGGATTACTTTTTGTGTTTTTCGCAGTCTTGGGAATAACTTCCCAACAAGACACTTTCCAAAACAACCAAATTATGCTTTTGCCTCATACTGAGACAATGTCAGGTAATAGTCCTTGCATTTAAAATAAAATCCTGATAGGCTGATTATAAGGATAAAGTACGTTTATGAAAATTCTTATCATTGACGATGATCAATTGACTTCTACTACATGGGCTATGGGGCTTAAAACTGCTGGTTTTGATGTGGTTAATGCTACCAACGGACAAGACGGCATCAACCAGGCAAAATCCCAAAAGCCTGATCTGGTACTCCTTGACCAGATCATGCCGGATATGCTGGGCAATGCAGTACTTGCGACATTAAAACAAGATCCGGAAACCAATCCTATCCCCGTTATGCTCATTTCAAATTACAATGAAAATCAAATGATGAAAGATGCTATTGCACAAGGCGCGGTTGATTACATTCTTAAATACCAAATTGAGACAAAAGACCTCGTTGATAAAGTACAAACCCTCCTTAGCCAAATAACTAAAACCGATACGACTCCCCTGGGGACTCCACCATCTTCAGATACGCCCGGTGACAAAAACCCTACCGGTTCTGCGTAACTGATATGAGTGATGCTGCCCAGCTTTACCAAAAACTTCTCACCGACGCAATCCGGAAGCAAATGATTATCCTTGGTTCGCAAATTACCCTTGTAAAGCTACACAATATTCCCAATTTAACCGTTACGGAAGATGGCACTGTTGCTTCTCTTGGAACAAAGCCTGAAGAAACCGTTACTCAATTTCTCGAGGAGTTCCGTGAGCTTTCAGCGCCCTTGGTAAAAAAAACAATGCAGCCGCTCTTAAGTGCAATTGGACCAGGAATGGTAGCACCAAATCAAACCCAAAACCCACCTGTCCCGCAAACCAAACAAAATGAAAATAACAATCATCCCTAACTATGTTACTCATCATCTCAATCATCGCTATTTCTGCTACTATCATCTTTGGCATCATTGCCATTATCTACTCATTACGTGAAGAAAAAGCCATCAAGCAGCTCGTTGACAACGAGCTCAAACAAAAGCAGCGTCTCTTTGAAATTACGATGATGAAGGAAATCCAAGACCGGATCGGCTATTCTTTGGAAATTGGAAAAGTGGTTGATGTGATTCTGGGCAGTCTGGATACCCTCTTACATTATTCAACTGTCTCGGCGCTTGTCATCGAAAAAGAACGGCAAGAGTTCAAAACTCACGTCAAGGAAGCAGTTAGTCAGCAGTATATTGATGGCCTTAAAGCTTCACTACTTAAATCCTATGCAACGATTGAGAGTACGCAGCTCCCTACCGTCGCAGAAGGAAATGTCTCAGGAGTCGCACTTGATGACCTCAATCACGCTACGCCGGGCTCATCATTTCATGTGCCATTGATTGTCAATGATCGAGTCGTCTGCATGATTAATGTATCCGCAATAAAACCCAACACCTTTTCCGAAGCGGAAATGACCACGTTGTACAAAATCGCAGCGCAGGCATCAGCAGCACTTTCACGGCTTGAAAATATTCTCACCGTTGAAAAAGGCAAACTCATGGCAATGATCGGTAGTCTCGCAGACGGACTGTTTATGGTTGATGTTAACGGCCAGCTTACCATTATCAATAATGCAGCCAAGGACTTCCTGGGCATTCCCAAAGATAATCCTTCAACCATTGATCTTCTGAGTGCATTGCCAAACAGTTATGATTTCTCAAGCAAAATTCAGCGTGCAATCAATCACAAACGCGTTATTGAAGAAAAAGAAGTCACGATTGAGCAAAAAATTTTCCAGATTTTTATCACACCGGTGTTTGATGTCAGTATCACAACGGAGAAAAAAGTCATAGGTGTCTCAGTTCTCCTGCATGACATCACGCTTGAAAAGTCAGTTGCCAAGATGAAAGAAGATTTCACCAATATCATGGTGCACGAGCTCAGAAGTCCACTGACAGCTATTAAAGCAAGTTCGGAACTCCTCATGTCTCCTCCCGGCCCCCTGTCCGAGGAGGAAAAAAATAAAATCATCAGTCTTATCGCGGGACAATCCCGAAAGATGCTTGATGAGGTTGCCCTCATCCTTGATGCAGCCAAATTGGAAGCCGGTCTCTTCACCATCCAAAAGATTCCGGGAGACTTGAAGCAACTGATTGGCGAGCGTGTTCAAATTTTCCAAGCGCAAGCCCATGAAAAATTCATCAACTTGCTTGTCGAGGTTGACCCATCGATACCCACGTTTAATTTTGATCCGATCCATGTCGGCCAGGTCGTCAATAACTTGCTCTCAAATGCGCTAAAATTTACTTCATCCGGTGGATCAATAAAAATAAGTGCCAAACCTGCTATCGGCAGCGTTATTGTCTCAATCTCAGACACCGGTGCTGGTATCCCCAAAGAAAAGCAGCATCTTCTCTTCACCAAATTTACCCAATTGAGCGGTGCCGATCACGGCAGTGTCGGAACGGGTTTGGGTCTCTATATCGTCAAAGGAGTTGTAGAAGCGCATGGTGGGACGGTCAGTCTTGAGTCAGAAGAAGGTCACGGAACAACAATCACCTTCACTCTTCCCTTGAATGATGCAAAGAAAACTGGCGTTGAAGAAAATCCAGCTCTACTTTCGGAAGCCAAACCCCAACGGATGATGAATTAAAGCTGTGCTACAAATGTAAATTACTTCTTATACACCTCAATATGCGGACCAATTGCATGAAAACGTGCCGTGTCTTTTCCTATCCATTCGTAAACGATTCGTATGTCATCAGTGACACTGAATGCCCATTTGCCTTCCATTCTTCTTGTCAAAGCATGGTTTCCGAGTCGTGTATCGTGGGGATTCTTTTTAAAGCGTTTCACTTTTTCTTCTATAAGCACTTCCAAATCTTCATTGTCTAAAGCGATTGCTTCAAGCATCTCAATATACTTTCCTGATTCATTAACTTTTACCATGTCGTTTCTTTTCTAACTTAATATGCAAATCTCTAAAATATCTTGTGACATCCTCCTCTGTCTCCAAGACAATGTCATTATCCATAGGCTCGGCAGCAGCCTGCAAAACTGCGTCTTCAAATTCACGGGTAAAACCATTTTCAGTAACTTCCGGATAGAGCGTTTTACGCAGAGAATCACGAACCAATTCGCTGACCGAAGCATAATGCTTCTTTTTCAACAGCTTCTTGGCATCTTCATACATACCTTTTGGTAAAGAGATATTTACTGTCATCATACAACAATTATTGTATAAGATTCATACAAAAAGTCAAGCTATTCTTTTCTTCCGCAGTAGAACCCATGCTGCCAGCAATAAGTAATACCCAATCCATATGACTGGTGGTAACGGAAGGCTGTGAATGACCAGATTGCTGTTGCCAAAGAACGAAACGATTGTTTCAAAAAAGAAAAGGAAGGGGTATGCCGGATACAAAAAGACTTGTCCAAGAGGCGCAAAAAGTAACCCAACAATAGCCGCCAAACTCCCAAAGAGCATCACCAATGGCACCGTCCACAAGACCAGTGCATTGACCAAAACAGAAAGTAAACCAAACTGTCCGAAAACACTCAATAAAATCGGCAGCGTCCCAAGCTGCGCTGCAAGGGTTGTTGTGACTGTTTCTCCGCTCAGCTCCCCTATTTTCCCCAAAGGTACCAACAACTGATCCAGCAAAGGCTTAAGAAAAACAATTCCCAGTGTTGCCATAAATGACAGCTGGAATCCGACATCAAAAAGAAAATTCGGCTGCCACAAAAGCAAGAGATACCCGCTGACAAAAAGGCCAAACATTGCGATGTTCTGCCGTCCTAAAAGTCCCGCGCCAAACGCAAGAAGCCCCATGATACTCGCGCGGAGAATCGAAGGCTGAAAGCCAACAAGAAAGACGTAAAAAATAATTCCCACACAGCCGATGACAAGCGCATTTCTCCGATTGAAAAATAATCCAAGTGTATAAAGAAGCGCTGCTGAAACAAACGTCACATTCATTCCTGACGCCGCAATCACATGAAGAACTCCGGTTGTCTGCAATGCAAAACGGAAATCATCAGGAAATTTTTCATTCGCACCAAAAACCATTCCCATCAGAAGGCTTGCGGAAATAGGCGGCATAACAGATTTGTACAGTGCTCTTGTGTGCAACCGTATGGAATTGGCAACAGCAGCAATTGGATTATCTGCTTCCTGTTGCAAGGCAATTTTGGGATGATACAAGGTAAAAATCATTTTTCCATCCGGAAAGGTAAAGGTCTTTAATTTACCGCGGATCGTAACAACTTGTCCGTAATGATACCGGGGATACGTGTTTGCCGAGACAGAAATGAGCTGATTGGTCGGGGTTTTGAGGGAAAATTTTTGGCCTTTGTAGCTGAAATCCGGCTCCTGCTGCAGTGTTACCGATAAAGAAACATACTGCCCATTATGATAGGGAGGATGTTCATGATAAAACTGATTAAAACGGAAAGCCAAAAGTGAAAAAAGCAGACATCCAATAACAGCAAATTTAAATAAATTCATATACCCCGACAAACCTTAATAAACTGAAACCTGATCTTTTATCTTCGAAAACACACTCTGCCCGACTGCTTTTTTATCAAGCAAATCCTGAACACTTTGGTACGGACGGTTATCAATTATTTTCTGCGCAGTCACTGGCCCCACTCCCGGAAGCGCGTCCAGATCCGATTCGGTTGCCTGATTGATATTAACGATTTTTGACCCTGATCCGCTGACTCCTGACGAGCTATCTGAGCTATTTCCCGATGTCACCAATTGCTCACCAGTGGCAGGAATATAAAGCTTGGCTCCATCAGTCAGTGGTGCTGCCAAATTAAGATGCTGCGCGACTTGTTGCCTATCGGCATTTTGGGATAAGCCGCCTGCCGCAATGAGTGCATCCTGTGTCCGACTGACTGCGGGCAAAGTATAAACGCCGGGTTTTTCGACAGATCCTTCGATATCAATGGTTATTTGCTTGGGAACAGGAGTAAGAGGAGTGCGCATGACACTCACTTTTTCCTGGCTCGGTTGAAAATTGTTGTTTCCTTCTGAAGGTTGGGGTTGAGACAAAGTGATCAAACCATACCCTAAACAGATCAATCCCACAACACCAAGAAGCAAAGCAATCCCATGCTCTTTAACAAAAGGCAGCAATTTTTCCTGGAGCTCCATAGCTCAAGCATATAAAAACTACACTCATCTGTAAAGAGTGGTATTACACCACAAAATTAAGTATCTTGCCGGGGACGAGGATAACTTTTTTTACATTTGCGTCAAGGAATTTTTTAACATGTTCATCTTCCTTTGCCATTTTTTCAAGCATTACTTTGTTGGCTTTGTCATCGACTGAAACATGCAATGTTGCGCGTAACTTTCCATTGACCTGCACGGCAATCGTCACCATATCAACTTTTAAATACTTTTCATCATATGCCGGCCACTGACTCGTATGAATCGAGAAATTGTTGCCAATCATCTCCCATAACTCTTCAGTCATATGCGGAGCAAATGGCGCGAATAATTTCAGATAGACTTCCACTTCTTCTTTACGGAGAGACTCAAGTTGTGATAAAAAATTATAATACGACATCAACTTTGCAATCGAGGTATTAAAACGCAGATTCTCCATATCATCCGTGATTCCCTTAATCGTTAGATGCATCATGTGCAATCGCTCCGGAGTCAACTCACCCTTTTCCATTTTTGAACAGGTAAATAGCTTCCAAACGCGCTTTAAGAACCTGCTCATCCCGTCTATTCCGCTATCACGAAAGTCTCCGCCTTGATTGAACGGCCCCAGGAACAATAGATAGGTTCGCAACGTATCAGCGCCATATTTATGGATGTAATCGTCTGGGTTGATAACATTACCTTTGCTCTTACTCATCTTTGCACCGTCTTTAATGATGAGCCCATGCGCGTAGAACCGTGAGAACGGTTCTTCAAAATCCACATAGCCCATGTCTTTGAGCGCCATGGTGATAAACCTCGCATAGAGCAAATGCAGCACCGAATGCTCTGCACCACCTATATAGGAAGTGACTGGCAGCCAGGCTCGCCTCTTTTCAGCTTTTTCAATCTCGCCTTTTATTGCTTTTGTAAAATGACCTGCCATCTGTTGGGGCATCGGGAACGGAATATGCTGTAAATCAGTCGCCAAATATCTCAGAAAATACCAACTCGAATCAAGGAACGTATCTGATACATCAGTCTCCCGCGTTGCTTTGCCGCCACATTGAGGACAGGTTGTCTCATAAAATTCAGGATGATTGGCAAGTGGCGCTTTGCCGGTACCAAGTGGTTTGAAGTTCTTAATATATGGCAATTTCACCGGCAGATCAACTTCCGGATACCAACCTACCATTGATTCTTTGTCGGTTCCTTCTTTCTCTTTGGCTTCTTTACTGGTAAACCAAGAATCGCCTTTCTTTGCACATTCCTCACAATAAATCATCGGAATCGGCGGTCCCCAATAGCGCTGGCGGGAGATGAGCCAATCCCGCAAATGATACGTCACTTCCCTTTTACCGTAGTCTTTTTCTTCTATATGATCCATGATCTTTTCCGTTGCCTTATGGATATTCATGCCGTTGAGGAAGCCTGAATTAATGATCGTTCCGTCATCTTCCTGTACCTGCTCAATTCTGGTAATCGGTGCTTGGTCACCGTCTTTACCAACGACAACACGGATAATCTCTAAACCAAACTTGGAGGCGAACTCAAAATCACGCTTATCATGACCCGGAACACCCACCAAGGCGCCTGTTCCAAACCCGCCAAGGACAAAATCAGAAACCCAAACAGGCATTTGATAACCCGTCAAAGGATTGGTTGCGTAAAGCCCCGTGAAGACTCCGGTCTTTTCTTTACCTTCAGCAACTCTATCAATTTCAGATTTGTTAAGTGCTTTAGTAATATATGCTTGGATTTTTTTCACTATTTGAGGATCTGTTGTGACTGCACCATCAATAAGTTTTTTAACCAATTCGTGCTCAGGAGCAAGTGCGATAAATGTAGCGCCGAAGTTGGTGTCGGGACGTGTTGTAAAAATGGTAACAGTTTCATTACTATTGGCAATTTCGTAGGTTATGTTGATTCCTTCCTTTTTCCCTATCCAATTTTTCTGTGCCAGTTTTACCCGTTCACTCCAGTTAAGACCTTCAATATTAGACAGTAACTTCTCCGCATACTGGGTGATTTTGAAGAACCACTGCTCAAGATCCCGTTTTTCAACAACAGATCCGCAGCGTTCACACTTCCCGTCAATCACTTGCTCATCAGACAAAACGGTCTTACACGAAGGACAGAAATTAACCGGAGAGTTTTTCTTATAAGCCAGACCTGATTTAAAAAGTTGCACAAAGATCCACTGGGTCCACCGGTAATATTCAGGATCATATGTCTCAACTTTATTGTCCCATGCGTAAGAATTACCAATTGCGTGCAACTGACGATAGAAGTTTTTCTGCGTCCTCCTTGCGTGATCTACAGGATGCGTATTTGTCTTGATTGCGTGGTTTTCCGAATGGATACCAAACCCATCAAGACCGATTGGTTCAAAAACTTGATACCCTCGCATCCGCTGAAACCGTCCATAGACATCAACGCCACCAAAGGCATACATACTTCCGACATGGAGTCCCTCAGCGGATGGATACGGAAACATCATGAGATTATAAAAGGGTTGACCTTTCCCTTGAGCTTCTTCCAAGGCTGTGAGAGGCTTAGCAGCATCAAGCACAGGCTGATAGATGCCTTCCTTCTCCCATTTAGCTTGCCATTTCAACTCAATCGTTGAGGGGTCATAACTGCTCTTTTTTACTTTCTCAAAATTAGCTTTGTTTAGTGCCATTTGTAGCAGTATAACATACAATATGAAGTTAAAAAAGATTGGCTTTTTTATCATCAAGAGAGACTTATAAAGGCTATTTATTATCCTGTAGACTATATTTTTCTGTAGGCTCATTTTAAGAAAAACAGAAATGATACAGTATGTTGCAATTAAATAGAGGCTATTTTATGCCTCCCAATATAAACTAACAGGTCAAACTATACTTTATTACAAATTTCTTAGTCCTGGAGTTAAAAGCTGACTTTTTCTTTTAAGTAAATGAAAGCATATTAGAATGTTGTCTTTTCAAATCAAATCCATTACCATGAAGGAAGCAATGATAACTCAAAAATTCACTATTTTTCTTATTGCAATTATTTTTATTTCTCACTTCTCGCTTTTCAACCCTCGTTTCACGCAAAGCGCAAATGCCGATACTATTTCAAATGAAAATTATTCTGTTGATATAAATACCATTGACACCAATCCTCAACCAACCCCAAAATCTCAAGTCCTTGGAATTACCAATGTGATTACCAACTATTTTACAACCGGTCCAAATTATACTATTAGCACCCCTAACTCTTCTCTCTCAATCGGGCTTTCCCAAAATACAATCGACTTTGGCATTTTGTCATCGACAAATCCTGTGATCAGAACATCGGAAATCTCAATTCAACTCGGCGGAGAAATAGTAACATATGAAAACCATCCGCTTTTTTCTGCAAGCCGCGATATTATCCAAAACACCACTTGTGACAATGGCGCTTGTTCTCCTGAAATTGCAGCCTTATGGAATAATACCCTCACCTATGGCTTTGGTTATCGCTGCGACAGCAAACAGATAGGCAGCTGTGATCCTCAATTTTTACAATCAAATTACTTCAAACAATATCCAAACGACTCAGGCTCACAATCTCCTGAGGCTGTGTTGGTAAGTAAAGATAGCCCAACCAAAGCATCTATCACCTATAAAGTTACTATTTCAGGTACGCAAAAGACGGGTGGTTATTATAATAGTATAACCTATCTTGCAATCCCAAATTTTTAATAGTAGCATTATGAAAAATCCTAATTATCTCAAGCTATCGATTGGGTTGGTATCTTTTACTCTTCTCTCTTTTGCGCTTCCGCAGCAAACATTTGCTCAAGGAGCATCGCTTAAAATTTCGCCTTCCCTCTTTCGGATTGAAGCAAAACCACCGGCAGATGTCTGGACACCTTTTATGATTCAAAATCAAAGCGACCAGCCAATCTCTTTAAAAATTGGATATAAAGCATTTGAACCTTTTGGCTCAAGCAATGGAAATGCTGTTTTTTTGCAAGACGGACAAACAATTGCAGGCCAAGACAAAAAGATCTTTGATAAAATGCAGGTTGTCGATGACCAAAACATTTCTCACGATAGTATAGATCTTGGTCCTGGACAAAAAATAAGACTTCGCTTACGCATCCTTCTTCCAGCCAATGAACCACCCAGTGATTATTATTTCTCACTAATTTTCCTTCAAGCTCCTTCGCAAGTAGATCAAAATATTCTAAATGTAAACATAGAGGATCAAAAGAGTTTTTCCACGCTTCAAGCCGGTCTTGGCACGACAGTCCTTCTTGCAGTTGGTGACAAAGAAGCACCAAATGGCTCTATTCAAACATTTACCGCTCCCTGGTTTGCCAACGATGGTCCGGTTCCATTTACGCTTTCCGTTCATAACTCGGGAACACATTTTATCATTCCACATGGAAAAATTCTGATTAAAAATGTATTTGGACAGATTATTGGCAAAGTCATTGTACCTCCATCAACTATACTTTCCGGAACAGAACGCACGTTCATTAGCGCTCATTTACCTGCAAGTGAAAAAAATACTCCACACGGACTTCTCTGGAATGAAAAGCTTCTCTTAGGTATATATACAGCAACGCTTACTCTCGCGCTTTCGGATAACGGACCAGTCTATGTAAGATCTATACAATTTATTGCCTTTCCATTTGCAATTCTCTTAGAATTACTTCTTGCGTTGGCACTAATTTGGTACATCTTTTTACGGGTAAAAAGAAAAATATCTTAAAAAAGCTCCCATCAATTCATCAATTCCAGACACCGTTTTAGCATTTATTTCATAAATCATCAGAGCTATTTACCTTAACTTGGCCAAAAAGATCTCTTAAAACGCAGATAAGAGTCTTCTTTTGATTTAGACTGAAATAGCAACATAAATTTTATATATCACTGAGATGATCTATATGCTAAAAGTGAAATTGGAAGAAAACTTGTTAATTACAAATACTAGAGCAATTACTATAAAAAGAGGTTATACGATCTACTAAATCTATCAATCAGCATCACATTTTTGTAGCTCTATATTCCAATAGTGACAAAAGCAATTGCCTAGTCTGTGCATACTATCACCATTTACTAAGCTTAACAGCATCAAACTATAAACAAGTAAATTTTGCTATTCTATTTAAAAGCATATTCGGTAATTATCTATAAGTCATTGAGAATTAGCCTTTTAAGTATCGGGAATTACTATTATAGAAAAAGTATCTCTCATGGACGTTCAACGCTCATTAGTAAACCCAATTGGCTAACGAAACGGAAATCTCTGCTTAACTTATTCGTATTTCTAGCCTCAAAACTCGCTACAATGTCATTAAAACGCTTCTAAGTATTTGGCTCCCTCTTTTTGTAGCCTTTTAGCATTTCCCCTAAATCATTTTCTTTAGGTATTTTTTAAGACTCTATAATAATTAGACTATATTAGATTAGACTGTACGTGAGTAAAGTAAAACACCCAGTCTTCTGATGTTAACAAAAACACATCATCACTTCCCTAGATTTCACAATATCCCGTCATATCAGTCTATAAAAAAGGGGTTTATTATCTATCAGACAGGGAGATCGTCTGCTAATTTAGTTTTTGAAGTGTTTTATAGATATTATTTGCTCATTATTTTTAAGTTATAAGACTTTATTGGTATGCCTGAATTCCTTTAAAAAATGCCCCATATAATTAACTTTATCTTGCCTTCTAGCCATGGAATGAAAAGTAAAATCAAAACTCTTTCAAAAACTGGCTTTTTAGCTTCAAATATATCTTATATAAGCGAAAATTATGACGAAATAGCACATTTCACAGTCATCTTTTTTCTTTTCATGCGCTTTTCACAATGATATATAGCAAAAATCTTTTTATTAAGTATAATAAAGAATATCAAACTATCACATTTACTCCTTTTGCTGTCTTGACAATATAAGTGGTAATTCTCTATCCTAGAATTACACACAAGAAATATATCTGATAATCCGTATAATCAGTATAATCTTGAACTTAAAGCGCTTATTTATACAAGAATTATCAATAACTTTTCACGGAGCATTTATATGGATATAGTAAATCAGTTTAAAAACCATCTCTTTTCACAAAAGAAGCCTGCGGGTACATTGACTATAAAAAACTATCTCGCGGATGTAAAAAAATTTATCGCTTGGTACGAACAAAAATACGCTGTAGCGTTCACCCCGGAAGCGTTTACTTCTGATCTCATTGCACAGTATCAGGCTACTATTCTTAAATCGAGCAATAAATCACTACCAGCGATAAGCTCGATGAAACGATATCTTTCTTCTCTTCGCAAATTTGCGAGCTTTATGGAGGAAGCAAAACTGATCTTCCTTAACCCATTCAAGGCTGTAGAGAAAAAACAGAGCTTCTCCGATCCATTCTATCTGAAAGCATTTATTAGTTACCTCTATACGCAGCATGCGAGTAAGCTCACAATCAAAAATTACACGAATGATAGTAAGCAGTTCCTTCGTTGGCTAGAACAAGTTACAGCTAGCCACGATCAAGCACAACCTAGCAGTCTACTGAGTAAGATTGATAACCGCGTGCTTGAAGAATATAAAATGAGGCTATTTAAAGAAGCAAAGCTCTCGCCCGTTTCGATAAATAGAAAGTTATCATCTCTACGAAGATATGTTCGATGGCTTGAAGAAAAAGATATCATTACTATTACTACTAAGGCATCTCCTGAACCAGAAGCTCAACCAAAGCCGCATATTGATCGTCTACAACCTTTCACACGTGAATTGCCGTTAACCGCATTACAAGGGCTTGCTGAAGAAAAGCAGAACCAGACGAAAGCACATTATTCTTCTTTTGCGCCTATCCGCCTCGCTCAAAAGAGCACAAAAGTTATCAATCTAGCTCTTGATCTGCTAATATTTAATCCTATAGCTCATACAGCTGAATCTCTCCATTACTTACTATGGAAAAGTGGTAAAAAAGTTATCTTTGCGCCGGTTATTACTATTCTTGAAAATGCATCATATGTTCCTAAAGGAGTAACCATTAAAACAATTGTACCCAAACAAGTCAGTATGATTCCGCCACGGACGGCTAACCCTTCTTCTGTCATTAAAAAAGTAGTTCAGTACGGGATTGGTGCAAATCCCGTTACAGTTCGTAACTTTACCAAAGCTCTTTATGCGCCTTTGGAAATATCAACAGAACAAATGCATTGGATGCAGCGGTTATGGCATAATCTACGGTATAATAGACCAGATTGGTATAGTAAGTATCATTCGTATTCACTTGTCAGTTATATCCACTTTGCAGTTATGATGATAGTTGCCGTGATTGCTGGTTCGGCACTATATCAAACATGGACAAGCAGAAATCTTAATCCTGCACAGGCAGTGCTTGCTGCGCAAGATACGGTCTTCCCTCGAACGCTTACCTTTCAAGGCCGTCTGCTGAATAACACGAATACCCCAATCACTACACAGACTCCTCTGCGCTTTGCGCTCTATAATAATCCAACAGCAACAGGAGCAGCACAGCTTTGGAACGAAAGGCAAGATATCAAACCAGATCATAATGGATATTTTACAGCTACACTTGGTAAAGTATCTCGCCTTGACCAAAAACTGTTTAGCAATAGCGCAAGCTTATACGTGGGTATTAGTATCAATGGTAATCCGGAACTTACTCCACGCGAAGAGATTCCAACCTCAAATTACGCTGCTAACTCAAAAACGGTAGAAGGACTCAAACCGATTACCGATTCGCCTGATCTCGCTCAAAATGTCCTCTTGGCTCTTGATTCCTCTGGTAATCTTACTATAGGTGGAAATGCTGGACATACGTTTCAAGCAACAGGAGGCCAATTAAGTCTTTCAGGGCAAGCATTACTCCTTACTACAAGCCCAGGCTCAAATGGCAATGTTCAAATCGTTCCTGACGGATCGGGAATAATTGATCTCCAGCGACCAATACAAAATACATCAAACTATACCACGACTAGTGGCATACCCGGAGCTGTTGAGGTGGCTGATATCCTCTCAGTCCTTGCTACCTCAAGTAGTCAATCAGCTCTTGTTGTCAACCAAAACGGCACAGGCGATATCATTAGCGGGCTACGTAATGGGATTGATAAATTCAGGCTTGATAATGGTGGCAATGCCTTCTTTGGAGGTAAGATTATCCTTAATGGTGACACTATAGACAGTACTTCGACTGCTTTTGATATAGGAGGAGGTACAGTGACACACTTAACCGTTGGCAGCAATGCCTCTGTTATCTCACTCGGTGGAAGTGCCGGTGTAACGAGTATTAGAAATAGTTTGGCAGTACTTGGTACTACCTCCCTGTCGGGCGCTGTTAATACCTCGGGATTGTTAACTGCTAATGCTGGACTCACTATACCAAACGAACAAAAATTAACACTTGCTAACTTTACGCCGGGAGCAATTCCCTTTATTGATGCAAACAGCCAAGTTATCCAAGATGCAAGCAGGTTCAATTGGAATGATGTCAACAAAACACTCAATGTCTTTGGGTCACTTTGTGTCAACAGCGTAGCGGGCGGAACATGTGATGCAACTCCCGGAACAATTACCAGTAAAACGCTCAATACGGTAGGTACTGCCGACCTTGCCGAGGATTATGTTTCATCAGAGAATTTGGAGCCGGGAGATGTTGTCGCTGCTGAAGGAGCAAATAATACCATGGCCGTAATAAAATCCACGGCTCCTTATCAAAAACAGCTTCTCGGAATTGTTTCCACCAATCCGGGTATAACGCTTAACTCCGATGCACAAACAGATTATGAACATCCACACGTGTATCCGCTTGCCTTGGAGGGGCGTGTTCCGGTAAAAGTTTCAAGCATCAATGGCCAGATCCAGCCTGGAGACGATCTTACTTCTTCCTCAATTCCGGGAGTTGCTATGGTCGCAAGCGCTTCCGGACAGATAATTGGCAAGGCTCTTGAGAGCTATGAGAATCCTGATCCGAATCAAATTGGGAAAATTATGGCCTTTGTTACTCTCTCATATCACACTTCACCAGCCAGTATTTCTCAAAACGGTGATATAAACTTTGCAACCAAACCGCAAGGCGAACAGAATCCAGCTCCACAGCTTACCAGGGAAATCCAGGCCTCAGATTCAGCGAGCCAAACGCCTCTGAGTACTGCAAGTGCCGCACTAGAATTAGGTAACGACATAGCAACTCCGTCAGCCCCTCTCTATAATAGTATAGCAAGCAGCAGTGCAACGGCGAGTTCTTCAGCTAAAACAAAAGCAGTTCCAACGCCTACGCCGACAAACGTATTGGAAACCAACGCTGCGCTTCCGGAAAATTTTGCACCGCTGACTAATTCAGGCAGCAAGCTGACCTATGTCCCCAATTTTAAAGCAGACTATGCGACCGTTACGGGTGGCATTATTGCACTTGGACCAACAAGTCTGACGGATGCGGCGGTTAGCGATATGATTATTGTGAACAATAACTTGAAAATTACCTCAGATTCACTTGATACAATCGGAACAGATCTGAATATTCAGCCTCTTCGGCAAGGAAATATACTCTTCCAGGGAGGTTTGATTGCTATGGATACACAAGGTAATCTTAAAGTAAACGGCGATGCAACCTTCTCCCATGATGTGCGTGTGAATGGCCAATTCGCAACGGGAATTATCGCTCCGATTCCCAATCATGATTTGGCTATCAATTTAAAAAATAAAACAACTACCGCCGGTTCCAACCTCACCATAAACAACGCCAATGGCAATGAAGTGGTGAAAATTAACCAAGCCGGTGACGTTATCGCTTCAGGTGAGGCCACATTTAATACTATAGCAAGTCAAGGTTTTACTATTATCCGAGGTGCGCAAGCAGATGCTTCAAGTACGCAAACTGTCGCTGACGGTTCAGGCGGAAAAGGCAGTATTGCCGCACATCAAACTGAACGCACTATTTTTACACCCTATGTGACCAGCCATTCGTTAATTTATGTGACAGCAACTTCAAACTCCGGCAACGTTAGTCCGTATGTTGCACGGCAGACTGCGCAGGATCAGAAAAACGGTACCAAAGGTTCATTCTCCGTTGAAATACCCTATGCCGCGGATAGAGATATTAGCTTTAACTGGTGGATCGTCAACTGAGGTGAGAGATAAATTTCGTTTGTTATAGTAATATTATGCTTGACATTATACAAATGGTGCTGATACAGTAAAAAGAGGTCTTAATCCCAAACGCTTATGCCCGAAAAAAGAAAAACAATCCTGTCCTATTTTGAAAACCTCAGCCTGTTGATGGTAGGAATACTCTTCGTCGTCTTCCCTCTTTTCTTTTTGAGCACGACAACTGATGCCTTTGTCTTACCCAAACAGCTTCTTTTAATTGTCCTGAGCACACTTGCTCTGTTTATCTTTGCTCTTAAAACCATTATTGAAGGAAGACTGAGACTGAGAACTTCTCCCTTTGATATTCCGGTAATATTATTCATCATTATTGCTTTGGTTTCAGCGGCGCTGAGTACAAACCGTTATGATGCTTTAATTGCTGTCGCACCGTTACTTTTTGTTGGCTTTTTATACTTTGTTATTATCAACACAGTAAAAAATCAAAAACAGCTGCTCTTCTTATTGGCAACATTAACCGTAGGCGCGGTTCTTTCATCACTTCTGACAACACTTTCTTACTTCAATCTCTACCCGCTTCCTTTCGCATACACGCACGTTAACTACTTTACGACCTTTGGCTCCTTGCTTGACCAAGCGTTATACTACGCGCTTGTTTTGCCAATCGCCGGCTACTTCGGTTATGGCTATATCAACTCAATGAACGCTAAAAAGCCAGAACAACCAGCTTTCACTTCAGCGCACAACGAGCCACACCGCAAAAAGTCAGCAGGCTTGATGGGCGCTTTCGGCATCGCATTCATTGTTGTGGCTATTGGCCTGGGTCTGACTGTCTTTATGCTCTTTACCAGCCAAAAACCCTTGATTCTTCCGTACTCGACAGGTTTGCAGACAGCCTTTGCGGCAATTTCCCAAAGTAACAATGTCTTCAAGAGCCTCTTATTGGGAAGCGGTTTTGGCACGTATCTTAATGACTTCACTCAATTTAAGCCGGCAAGTTATAACGCAAACGAGACACTGTGGGCATTTACTTTCTTCCGCTCAAGTAGTTTTGCTTTGGAGTTACTGGCAACCACTGGTCTTCTGGGTATTGCCACCTTTGGTTTTCTTATCTTCAGAGTTTTCAGAGAAAAAAACTTCTTCATTCCGCTCATGATAGCAATTCTCGCATCAATTTTCCTTCCTTTTTCCTTCACAATGGTTGCTCTCTTTTTCATTTTGCTCTCGCTTTTCGCAATTGTTTGCATGCACAACAATCCGGAGCGATTCGGTCAAGCAGAATTCTCTCTGGGAGCTCTGCGCCGAGGATTCTTTGGAGGACCAAATGACCACACGCACGTACAACAAAACAGATCTGAAAGAAAAATTGGTAAGATCTTTCCCAGTATTTTTCTGCTTTTTGTTGTAGCAGTTGTAGGCGTTCCGCTTTATTTTGCAACCAGATTCCTGCTTTCAGACTTAACCTTCCAGCAATCACTTGTTGCTGAATCGCAAAATAATGGACTTGCGACATATCAATTGCAAACTGCCGCTATCACTCTTTTCCCTTATCGAGACATCTATTACCGTTCGTTCTCTCAAACTAACCTTGCCTTGGCAAATGCACTGGCAGTCAACCAACCTAAGCATACTAAACCAACTGCACAGACACAAAAAGATATCTTAACATTGATTCAACAATCGATTAATGCAGGCAGAGCTGCAGTAACAGTAGCTCCGGCAACGTCATTTAATTGGAATAATCTCTCCTCTATCTACCGGAGTCTCATTGGATTTGGCCAAAATGCCGACCAATTCACTATCCTGACCTTAAACCAAGCAATTGGCTTGGACCAAAATAATCCGCAGCAATATATTGATTTAGGAGGAGTTTATTACCAGTTGGGCAAATATGATGATGCTATTAGGGAATTCCAAATTGCGATCAATCTGAAGCAAAATTACGCCAATGCTTATTACAATTTAGGACATGCCTATGAACAAAAAGGAGATTACCAAAATGCATTGACTAATTATCAAATTGTTAAGCAACTTGTTGCCGATAACGCAACCAATACCAAAAAGATTACTGATGATATCAATGCGCTTAACAATAAAGTAGCCTCGGCAAAGAATGGACAACCTACCCAACAAGCACAAGCGAGCCCTTCCGGCCAGATAAAGTCGGCACCTCAAAATGGACAAGAGCCGATCACAGTAGACAAACCGAACACTCCTCCCCTTCCAACAAGAAATCCACGTGCAGTAATACCCGGACCTACTGTCTCATCAGAACAAGTCCCTGGAGCACCGACAAGCACTCCTCAACAATAAAGCATCTCTAGCGAGAGGTGATATATCCTCAGGAAACCAAAACAATAACAATCATATACTCTTCATCTCTTAAAGCATATATCTATATCGCAATAGGTTAAGGTGTATCATTTTTGATTTCACCAACGCAAAACGCCCCGCAAAGCGGGACGTTTATACTTAGATTGAAACGAGTTTCAAACTTTCTTTATTGTTCTCGTTGCTTTCTGAAGCAATCACGACAAAGTACCGGTCGATCGCCTTTCGGCTCGAATGGTACTGTATCTTGCTTACCGCAATTAGAACAGGTTATTGGGAAGGATCTTCGCTCTGAACCGCCACCGTGTCCTCCGCCGTTGTTAAAGTTTGCTCGAGCTTTTACTCGACAATCTTTACAGCGAAGTGGTGCGTTAAAGCCTTTTTCTTGATAAAATGCTTGTTCGTCTGCAGACCAGACAAAGTCTTTACCGCAGTCTTTGCATTGAATCGATTTATCTTGTGCCACTTAGGATTCACCCCCTTTTTGTTTCATTTTTTACCGTTACGAATCCTAAGTGAATTTCGAGGTTAATACCCAATGAATTTCTTAGAATACCGGAATGACTCCCTACACTTTTCCAGTGAAAAAGTATGAGTCTTTGCGTATTATATCACATATTCTCCTCATTTTCCTAAAATAATAAGCAAATCAGCATTCTGAGGCTTGGTTTCGGCTTTCGGAAGTACACCTAATTTCCCACCGAGAATTTCTGCCATTGTGGAAGCTGAAGCAACATTTTTGCCCGTAAGATCAATCACAAGTGTTGTAGAATAGGTTTGTACTGTATCTCCTTTGCCGACAATGGTTACATTTGGCATCTTTTCTTTAAGCTCAACGCCAATCTTATTTGCCAAACCGGCTGTAGGTGTCCCATTATATATCGCAACTCTCACAGGAGCAGACGTAGGCGTAGGACCTGTGGGCGTGGGTGTCGTTTGTGTCAAATCAATTGGCCCAACATCAACAATCTTATTGGCAAAAGGATCATACAGGATGGCTTTTTGAGCTCTCGTGTAAATTAAGACCTTGTCACCGTTTCTTGCATGAACAAAGAAAGATTGACCCTTCAGTCTATTTAAATCTGAAACTGTTGCTATTGTGGGCTGCTCATTGGTTGGGAGCATCATCAGCTTTCCTACTTGACTAATCAATGCTGCCTGTCCATTTGATTGAGTTGATTTGGTAAGCTGATCTTGTGTTCTCTGATATTGCAGATAAAAATATATTGCAACGCTGAGTGCGGCTAACAAAACAATACCAAAAGCTATGTAGATTGTCAGTGATTGTGAGCTAAAGCCAAGTAATCCTGTCGATTTTCCGGTCTTAAAAGGGTTTTGCATGACTTGTGGCATAGTAGCATTATGAAGTACAGGCAAAATACTTGTCAAGCCGCGTCTCACGCGATCAAGCAAAACAATCACTTATTGGTAACTTTTGCCCCGTCATGCTATTTTGTACAGTTACATAACGACACAAATGTCTTGCCAACCCACTTCTTTCTAATAAACTGGTGTCGAAAAAAGAATTCGGATGTCTTCAAATAACTGCTGCAAGCGATTTTTGATCAATGTCATGGTGCTCACCTCCTTCCTTAAAGTGCATTTTGGGAGTTTCTTCATGAGTAAGAGAGAATTCGCCCAGATATTCTCTCTTCTCATGAGTCTCAAGACTGAGAAAAAAATATGTTTCTTTGTATATACAACCTGTAGTTACATTTCGTGATTGTGAGATAGATTTATTCAAAAGTTCTGTGCTTGAAAGAAGAGAGTGAAGATACGTTTTGCCTACTCTTACGGCACATTCATCTACCAGGTCATCTGTTAGCACAGTAAGTAGAATGTTGCTAGTCAAGGCTAATTTTGACACTCTTTCTTCCCGTTTTATAGCAGAATTATTTACAGAGATCAGGTCAGCGTACGATATAGTGCGAGTCCCGGTTTGATCAGGAAGTGAAAACGTAAAATATATCAATGAATTCTGCGTGTTTGCTCCAGCTCTGAATCTATCCTCTCTAGCCTCGAAATGCGAAAATGATGTTCTCTGGTAGGCACTTAGATAAGGGGGCTTGAGGTACACAGCAACCAAAGACTCTTTCCATGACTGAAGAACAGGTCTGATGACCCCTTTGTATAAAACAATATTTCTGAGTAGTTCTTGCAAAATCATAGTCCTTATTCACTATAGTAGCATTGCATGTGAAACGTCAACTATTTTCACAACCTGTATACTATTGCATAAATCTGTTAACTATTGTATATTAAAATTGGACCATCTATTCTATAACTGTCTTATGAATAACCTGCTCAGTGTCAAACAAGTAGCCTTCATCTTACGAGTCCATCCTCTGACTGTAAGACGCTATATCCGCGACAAAAGACTCAAAGCCGTAAAGGTAGGAGGTAATATCCGCATTGATGAAAACGCGTTACAAGATTTTCACAAAGAAGTTTCAATTACCGAACAAAAACCGAAGGTTTTCAAAAACGCCCGTCTTTTGGACAAACAATTTACCCGGGACGATCCATTCCTTCGATTGCAAGGTCGAGGCGCGGGATTGGAATTAACATGATTAGTAAAAAAGTATACATCGCACCTGATGGGCTCGTAGCCTTTATTGACCGGGCGCATAAAAAACATGTACAGGCAACAGCCTTCTTCCGTTATTTCGCGCAGGAGCAGTGTCAGCTCTATACCAACGTAGTAAATGTCAATGAAACGTACATGACAATTTATAATACCATCAGCCCTTCCCTCGGCCGTGATTTCCTTCGGGCCCTCACACTGAGCAACATTAACGTCCTTAATCCGGAGCCGGCAGATATCAAAGCAGCAATCAAAATCATTGAGACCGGTAATTCCGTTGATCTGACCTTTACCAAAGCGCTGATGGCAGTCATGTGCAATAAAAAAAGTATTCCGCAAATTATGACCTATGAATATCTCCATGCACTCTATGGCTTACAGCTGTTCTATTTGCCGGTGTAAGGAAAACTTCATCAGTACCATATCGAAGAGCTTCTTATCCTATCTCAAGAGGTCTAACTCTACTATATTTCTTTGTGGACCTACCGAGAATCGAACTCGGGACTGTGCAATGCGAATGCACCGGTATACCACTTACCTATAAGCCCGGATCAATGCAGCCTGCGCTCTACCAGATGAGCTATCGGCCCAATCCAAGTAGCTGGCATTTCATTTAGTAGTTGGTAGCTAGAAACTTTTGTTATTTGCTAACTACTAATCCCCAACTACTAATCCCCAACTACTAATCTTGTGGACCCGAGGGGAATCGAACCCCCTACTTCGCTATGCCATAGCGATGTGTTACCGGTATACCACGGGCCCTTAAGTTAGTTGATTATATACTAAATTTTCGAATGTCAAAAATCTGCCCATACTTTGTGTGGACTTACCGAGAATCGAACTCGGGACTGTGCAATGCGAATGCACCGGTATACCACTTACCTATAAGCCCGGATTAATGCAGCCTGCACTCTAACAGATGAGCTAATGACCCTTACTAGATATATCGATAATTATACCAAAGAAAAAAGTGCATTGTAGCCAGAAGAAGCATTACTGCAGATATGGAAGTGGGTTGACCAATGAGCCGCTGTTCTGGATCTCAAAGTGGACGTGCGCTCCTGTTGTGTGTCCTGTCAGGCCGATCCATCCGATAATGGTTTGGCCGCCGACAACTCGCTGTCCAACGGAGACATTCACGGCTTCCATGTGCGCATAGTGATAGCGCGTCCCATTACCTTTGTTGACCCAAACATTGTTCCCATAACCTGTATCATAGGTGCCCGTACTGACATAATCCACCGTCCCGCTGCTTGCGGCCACAAGTGGCGTCCCATATGGCGCCGCGATATCAAGTGCCATATGATACCAGGATGCATATTGTGTCACAATACCCTGAACCGGCCAGGTAAATCCACCTCCCAAAACAGGAACAGGACCGGTGGCGACAAAGACTTGGGGTTTAATTGTTTGTTGTGCGGAGGGTTCAATACCATCAGGTACAATAAGCATTTCTCCTGATACTAGAGCAAAACTTGTTCCATCTCCTGCGAATTCATTAAAGGGAAAGTCGGCGATTTTCTGCGCGTCGGTGTTGTACTTCTTTGCAATTGTATAGATAGTATCTCCTGCTTGCACTTTATAGGCAATTCCACTGACCGGCAAAATCTGCAATGAATCGCCGATGCTTAAATCATCATTCTTCATGTCATTTGCCCACCGGATTGTGTCTTCTGAGATACCGAATTTCTGCGCAATCGTAGCCAGAGTGTCTCCTCTTTCAACCGTATACGTAATAACTTTATCGCGGGGTTTTTGTGAAATATTTGTTTGAAAAACCTGCTCACCGGTCAGTGCAGATTGCTTTTCTGCTGAAGAGGAAGCAAGAGCCGGCGTCGTAGTTTGTGAAGCAAAAATAGGATACGTGTCAGCCAAAAAAGGTGCTACAAGCACACCAACTCCCAACACTCCCATGGTAGTCAGATGCAAAAAAGGCCGATTGTAGCGGCCGCGTTTCATGAGGAAAAATTTAACAAGCTTATTCTTGTTCTTTTCAAAACGGACGGAAAAATTGATGAGTTTTTTCTTGACGTAATAAAAAAGAAATCCGAAGAATTCCTTTACTTCGCGGCTGATATAAGTCAGCAACACAGCGAACTTATGAGAAGATCGTTTATGCATACGCAGATTCCCGGCGAGTGGTTTGAGAATGGGACAGCACCGGTTTCTGGGACAGATACTAACAAATTTTGGGACATCAGTCAACTTTTGAGGCTGGAAAGTTGAGATAAAAGTTCGTTTGAAACGCTCATCCAGAATGGAAAAGCTTTTAGGATTTTCCGAGGGCTTCGAGAAATTCTTCATTTGTTTTTGCTTTACCAAGTCTTTCAACAAAAATACTGGTCCGTTCATCAGGTCCGAGCATATCCATCATTCGACGCATAGTGACGATCTTTTTGTATGCCTCTTCAGCAAGAATCCGCTCTTCTCCACGGGTTCCTGAACGGGTAATATCCATTGCAGGGAAAATTCGTTTTTCTGCAAGTCCGCGGTTGAGATGCAATTCCATGTTGCCGGTGCCTTTGAATTCTTCGTAAATCAAATCATCCATTCGTGAACCGGTCTCAGTAAGCGCAGTTCCAATAATGGTAAGTGATCCGCCTTCCTGACAATTGCGTGCCGCGCCAAAAAAGCGTTTCGCAGGATGCAGAGCTGCCGGATCAAATCCACCAGACAGTGTACGACCACTTGGCTCAACTGCTAAGTTATACGCACGTGCCAACCGAGTAATCGAGTCAAGCAAGATAACAACGTCTTTTCCAAGCTCCACCATGCGTTTGGCACGGTCAAGTGTAATTTCAGCAACACGAGTCTGATTTTCAGGTGGTTCATCGAAATTAGATGCGACTACTTCACCACGGACTGACATACTAATATCAGTCACCTCTTCCGGCCGTTCACCAATCAAAGCTGCCATCAAATGCACATCAGGAAAATTCGCGGATATTCCTGCTGCTATTTCTTTCAAAATCGTCGTCTTTCCGGCTTTTGGCGGCGAAACGATCATTCCTCTTTGTCCAAAACCAATAGGCGCAATCAGATCAATCATGCGTGTAGACAAAGGTGTCGTATCAGTTGCCAATTTCATTTGTTTGTTGGGATAAATTGGTGTCAGATCATCAAAATACGGCCGGCGTAATGCATCATCTGCAGGCATACCATTTACTTTTTCAACTTTCAAGAGGCCGAAATAACGCTCGGTGTCTTTGGGAGGACGGGCAATTCCCTCAACCAAATCACCTGGGCGCAGCATAAAACGGCGGATCTGAGATTGGGAAATATAGATGTCACGGTTGGAATGAATGAATTTTGGTCGAAGAAAGCCATGACCTTCCGGCTGGGTGTCAAGAAATCCTTTCACTTCTTCAGTTGGCGTGTTTTGCTGGTTTTGATAATGGCCGTTGCCATAAGACTGTGTTGCTTGAGTTGGACTTTGATCACTGCCTCTGTCACCACCAATATGAATGCGGTGAGGTCGGGAAGGAGTATGTTCTTCCCTTTGCCCAGAGTCCTCGGTCTGAACTCTGGACGAATGACTGGCTGGACGAACGTGCTCAGCAGGTACAGAAGCATCTGAAACTGCACCGTCTGATGTTGCTTCCTTATCGTCTCTAGCAACCGTGTCTGCGCTAGCCACGTTTGACGTGGACGCCACAGCAGATGACTCTTTGGGTTTGCCAACGAGCTCATCAACGGCTAAATTTTTGGGTGTTGTTTTTTTAGTTACCATAGAAGTATATATGCGTCATAAAATCATGGGAAATTAATTGCTCTCTATTAGTCATGCGTGTACGGAAAAAAGTTTTACCGAAGGATCAGTGCGTAATATCTAGGTACATTACATCATATTTTGTCTTTTTTGTCAACTGTTACTGCAAAAGTGTTGGAATATTCATGTTTGATAGTCCCTTTCCGGTAAAGAAAGATAAGACAAAGCCAACAATAAAGAATGCTGCTAAGGAAATAATTAATCCCAACAATGCCGCGATTAGCATAGAACGCGCCGAGTCAATTTTCGCTCTATCCCCTCCTGAAGCGATATACCGAACACCACCCCAGATTAAATAGAAAAGAGACATAAGAATCGCGATAATAAGTATTACTGTCAATACTGTACCGACAATCCCTCCTGCCTTTGAAGGCCTTAAGTTACAAAGGTTAGCAAAAGTCCCCGGCGGGCAGAGAGGTTGCGAGGTTTGTGCATAAGCAGGAGCAGCAACTACAAATGAAAACGCAAGTGAGATCATGGCAGCAAATCTTTTCATCCTACTATCTATAGTAGTAGCTCTCCTTCAAGTCTGTCAAGAACGGTAATCTGAAGAGCCAAATAGCTCATGTTTTTGAGGCTAAAAAAACAATTTTATTGTATTTTTTGTAGTTATGGGCTTATTTTCTTAGAAGATTATAATTCCAAATTTTAAAAATGCTTTTTGAGAATTTTCTTATAAGACACGTGGTAGTATTATAGCCTTGTCCATGCCTTACAAATAATATAAATACTCCCTTACTAAGATAAACAGAAACCCATACTATTGACATTCTCTACCTTCAAATGGTATTGTAGCCGCAAGCAATATGAAAAAAATTTACGCACTATGTCTGACTTTGTTCGCATTTTCACTGCTGAGCTATTCTCCCACCTTTGCAGCCGGTGGCTGTTCCGCTCTTTATAATGGGGGTGTCACCAACCAGCAATTCTGTCCAAGCCAAACAGTGCTCCCTACTCCCGCTCCTTTTAAGGAAAATCTGTCTCTGCCGGCAACACCAACTCCTGCTCAACAAACCAAAGGCGGCCAAAAAATTTACCCCACGGCAAAAACAAAAACAACCCCCAATACCGGACCTGAGGAATGGTCACTACCCGCGCTATTTCTTATCGGCGGATTTGGATTTTTACTGAGAAATAAGGCTAAAACTTGACAAGAAAAATAAAATTGTGTAGGATGACCACTCTGCCACGTATAATATCTACTGCCTTCGTGAGCTCTACAAATACCTAAAAAACCTACCCTATTATGAAATTCAAAGATTCTATCGTTACTGTTGTACTTCCCGTTTATAACGCAAGTAAATACTTGCCAGACTGTCTGAATAGTCTTGCCCTGCAGACGTATCAAGACTTGCAAATTATTGCAATAGATGACCATTCACGGGATGATTCACTCAAAGTGCTCAAGAAATACAAAAGCAAATTTGCCAACTTTGAGATTCAACACAATAAAAAGCGGTATGGTTTGGCAGTCTGCTACAATCGAGCGCTTAAGCGTGCCCGTGGGAAATATGTCGCATTTATGAATCCCAATGATATCAACGCAATCAGCCGCTTCAAGCGCCAAGTCAATTTCCTTCTCAACAACCCAAAAACAGTTGCGGTTGGCACTCAATATACCAATATTGATGAGTCCAATAAGAAGCTTGAGCGTAGCGATTTACCCGAAGAACACGAAACAATTTATGACACCCTTATCCACACGTCCTCTCTTCATCCTGAGACTATTATGATCAACCGGGAACTGATTCCCAACGATCTGCTTTATTTTAAAAACAATAAATATCCGTTCATTTATACTGAAGTTTTTGTGAAGTTCTTTCAATATGGCAAGGTCGCCAATATCCGCCAGTCGCTTTACTTCCACCGCGAAGGAATCAAGCGTCACGGACGAGATGCTTCGAAGATGAATAAGATCACATCGATGGTAAAAATTTGGCTCTCCTCCCGCTCCGAGTACGACTACAAACCTTCCATGAGAGCCATACTTCCTCAATTAGTAAAAGGCACCTAACTCCTAATCAATCTAAGGAGACAAACGAAAGCTATTGCCCAATTCCTTTCTGGATTGTTATTGGTAAAGGAGGTAATTCATTTGGACGAAACCTAGAAAGAAATCTAATAAAGCGATTTGTCTGAGGGTCGGTAAATTGTAAATGATCCGCGCTAAATCCATTGGGTGGATCTACCTCTCCGCCTGGAAATAAACCTGCTTCAAATGCTGGTCCATGTCCAATAAATTCATGAAAGCCTGCTATATTAGTAGCTAATTTATCTTTCACCCACACAATTGGCCGCTTAAGGTTTGGGTCATTGTATGTCTGGCTCGTATTTAAATCACTTACAGAATTTAATCCAATTACACTCGCACCTACTGAGCCGTCTACCAGAGTCTGAGTAGAATTAAATCCGTCAGCGTAGCATCTTGGATTAGAGATAGATCCGTTTTTATACTTTACACTTCCTGGAATGATATCATCATTTTTATTAAAACAGTTATCAGGAGTAGGATTGATCATAAAATTCACAGTATAGTTCAACTCACCAGCTTTTGCTGCTTGTTGATATTTTGCAATTTTAGCAAGCCGGACAGCATCATCTGCTCCTCCATCGCGTTGGTACACGTTATCCAATTGATCTATGCCCCACCGCACATACGCGTCAAATGCTTTTGCGTCTATGGTAACTTTCTCTCCAGAATGATTATTGACGATATAAAAATTAACTTTCTGTCCGGTGCTGAGTGCTACTTTCCCGATAAAACGCGCATCGTACTTTTCAATAAATTTTTGAACGAAATTTGTCTCTTGTGAAGCCTCCCTTATTTTTTGATCTAATGCCTCATATTCCGTAAACGCAGTCGATGGAGGTGTCGTTGTGGATTTAAATAATTCATTATAAAGCTCTTTATACTTAACCTGTTCTGCTGGAGTTAAGCCAAAAGCAAAGGGCTGGCCATCCGTCTGAAATTCAGCGTGAGAGTCTGCATAATCCTTCTGCAAGCTTGCCAGATCCGGATCAATCTGTGCTTCCGAAGTTCTTGGTGCTGAGATAGAAGTTCGTACATGAGATTCTCCTCCCCCTGTAAATACTTTTAACCCTACACCTCCAGCAACAAGCGCTGCAGCCGTTGTTCCTGCAATAACTAAGCGAGCTTTCCTCGAAAATCTTCTTCTGTGAGGTTTGGGATCTCGAGCCTTTGAGGTATAGTCATCGTCCAACGAGAGAGTACCGTATCTATCATCTAACCAAGGATCGTTTTCTTTAGCAGGAGACTGAGACGTATAGCCAGGAACACTTGGAGATACTTTGTGACCACGACGATACCACTTTCCTTTTTGTTCTTTTCCATGAACTGGCTCTACTTCACTAGCACCCTCAGGAGTTCTTGAAATAGAAGATTCATCACTAAACCAATCTCCGGATTCATTAGCCATGCTTCTATCATAGCACTTTAATTTTTTATCTTCTAAATAATTTATTTTCGATAAAAACTGTATTCGGAGTTTTCCCAAAGTTATCCACACTATTGTTAATAACTTATAAATGTTGATATATCAAGCTAATTTTATGTAGTAAAACTATAAGCCTTGCTCTTTCTAAACTTATATATATTATAGGTTGACAACACTATTCTGATGTGCTACTATTGATCAGAACCATGAAATTGTTTGCCTTATTGTTGGGTAAAAAGAAGATCGAAGAACCTAAAACAATCGCTGATTACCAGCGGGAAAAATTAATTACTTTTGGCAAAGAACAATTTCAAAAAATGATGGATCTGGGAATGGGAGCACCGGTCAGTCTAGCTTAAGAACATTAACAGACGAATTATTCCGAATGAATTCTCATTCAGGGTAAAAATGGGGGGAATTTGGAGTGATTCGGACAACAAAAAAGAGCATCACTTTCGTTACTCAAAATATAAGTTCAGGTACGATAAGCAATGCTCTTAGGGTAAACGGCATTTAGTCCTTCAGGCAGGAATAAAACTAATTGCCGAATTCAAAAATACACCATAACCCGAGACGTTGTCAAGAAAATTTGATGAGGCTAAAAATAGACTATTTTCTTGATAAATCAAGGTTTTTCATGAAAACATTTTTCACACAACGCTCGTCTTTTGTGACGAGGTAGGGGCTTTGGGCAGGAGCTCTTACCTCTTCAGAGGGGACGAGCTTTTTTTGATTTGACATAACAATTTTGTCAAATCACGGTGTCCGCCAGGACAGCCGTAGTGCCTAAATCTTCTTCGCAAACAAAATTCTCCCTGTTGCGGTTTGGATGATCCGTGAGACTACCACATCAAGGGATTTGTTCAGATCTTCGCTTCCCTCTTCAACAACTATCATTGTGCCGTCATCAAGATATCCGACACCTTGTGTTTTATCCTTTCCTAGATGAGCAATCTTTACATGCAAAGATTCCCCGGGAACCGCAACTGCTTTAAGACAATTCGCAAGCGCATTCATATTGACTGCCGTTACATTTTCAATGCTTGCTTTTTTTTCCAAATTATAATCACAAGTGATAATTTTGCCTTTGTGGTATTTTGCCGTCTTAATCAGCTGCTCATCCACCTCTATTTGTTCTGTTGGCTGTTTGCTGTTCTCTTCCGGTAACACCGTGACTTTTATTGATTTTGCTTTGCGTAATTTTTCTAGCGCCTCTAATCCTTTTCTTCCTCGGACTCTTTTGACTGTATTTTGTGTATCAGCCAAATGCTTGAGCTCGAGCAAAATATGTGACGTGATAACAACAGTACCGTTGAGTAATCCAAGATAAATAACATCAAAAATCCGCCCGTCAATAATTGCCGAGGTATCCAAGAACACTGCATTCTCTATCCTCTTTGTCTTCTTTGTCTTTTTCTTTCTTTGTGTCCGTTGGCGCATACCCGGCAAACGACTTATCAGCGTCTTTGAAACCTCATCTGCTATTTGGCCAATAATGTTGGGAGAGAACGCCGGCATTCTTCGCTCCGCTGCCTCTTGTCCTGATCCATCCGTTGACGGCCGAGGAGCTTTTTCCTGTTGTGTAACTTCTTTAGGTTTGGTGATCACTTCTTTTTTATCCATAGGTGTAATTAATTTTTAGGAAATTTTCCCAATACTTCTCGCAACGTCTTATACTTCTTAGGCGTTATGATATTTTTAAATCCCAACTTTTCAGCTTCTTTCATTCGTTTTTCTAATCCAACCACCATCCGCAACTCGCCTAAGAGCCCTACTTCTGCAATACCAACCGTATGTGACAAAGCGATATTTTTCAAACTTGAATATACAGCTAAACAAACACCTAAATCAATGCCTGGATCGGCTAGCTTCATGCCACCGGCGACGTTGACAAAAACATCCATAGTGTCCAGCGGCAGATGACAATGCTTTTGCAAAACAGCAAGTAATAATTCAACCCGTCTGGCATCGACTCCAGAGACAACTCGACGTGGCATAGGAAGTCGTGTAGTGACCACTAAGGCCTGCAACTCGACCAAAAAGACACGAGACCCTTCCAGGGTTGCGACAAGGACGCTTCCGGGCACTTGTTCTTTTCCTTGTGTCAAAAATAATTGCTCTGGATTGGTTGCTTCCAGCATTCCCGTCTCTTCCATCAAAAAAATACCTACTTCATCAACCGGCCCAAACCGATTTTTCAAACTTCTGAGAATTCGCGTTTTTGCAAATTTTTCTCCTTCCAAAAAAAGTACCGTATCAACCATATGCGACAACACCATCGGACCCGCAACCATTCCCTCTTTTGTAACGTGACCAACTATCACAATAGGTATATTATACTGCTTAGCGCAACGAATAAACTGCAATGCACCATAGCGAACTTGAGCAACCGATCCAGACAGTCCTGATACATTTTGTGACTCAATTGTTTGGATAGAATCAATGATCACTAAATCTGGTTTTATATCGGCAACTTGCTCAACGATGGCATCTGCATCTGTTAGGGAAAGCAGATATAAATTTTCAGAAAACTCAGAAGATCGGAATTTCTGCGTGTTCTGGCTTTCTGATTCTCTGACTTTCTGATTCTCCGAGTTTTCTGAGTTTTCCGAAAGGCGATCAGCCCGCATCTTTACCTGTTCTACTGATTCCTCACCGCTAATATAAAGCACCTTGCTCGTCGAAGATAAACTAAGAGCCAACTGTAGTAGCAAGGTCGACTTTCCTACTCCCGGATCTCCGGCAATAAGGATTACTGAACCCTTCACAATTCCACCACCCAAAACATTATTCAATTCTTGATATTTAGTTTGAACTCTGGACTTTTCTTGATACGCAATATCATGAAGTTTTTGAGGTTTTACCAGTTGAGTTACGCCACCGCTGTTCACAATTCTCTGTGTAGCAGGACTCATCCGAAATTCTTTCATAGAATTCCAATTGCCGCATTCGGGACACTTTCCTAACCACTGAGGACTATCATACCCACATTCTTGACAGACAAAATTTATCGTCGCTTTCTTTGCCATACTATCATTATACTCTCAGGCAGGAAAAAAGAGAAACTTAGCGGTAGCCCATTGGCTTTTCGAGAAGTACCGGACTAACGAGGAGACGGTGTTTGCGTTTATCGTGGTCTGCTATCGTAAGATTTACCTCTTGTCCCTCTGTGTAGGTTATTGTGGGTGGAATCTTATCTTTTCTGAGCACGCCTTCTGCGCCTTCACCAAAAGAGAACAAGACATCGCCATCAATTGCGCTGACAGTACCGCGCACTTTGGCATCAACAGGATATTTCTCCATCATGGTTTCAAACGGATCTGCGCTCAAGCGTTTAATCGAAAGACTGATTCGTTTGGTTTCTGCATCAAATTTCGACAAAACAGCCTCAATCTCTTGCCCTGACGCAAAGAGTTCACTTAGATCCGTAACTTTATCCCATGAGGTTTCAGATATATGAATGAATCCTTCAAGCTCATGTGTATCTTTTTTCTTTGCCAAGGCAACATAAATACCAAAAGGCGTTATCGTCGTAACGGTTACTTTCATCTTCTCACCGGATTTGTATTGCTTACTTACTGCGTGGAATTCCTCGTCTGAGAGGGATTGCTTTTGTGAAAAAATAACTTTGTTATCCGCCCGATTAAGTTCAAGTATCCGTGCCTTCGTCGTTTGTCCGGGATTTAGCCCATCTTGCGTGAACGCAACATGGGATTGCGGCAAAAATCCTGAGACACCAAACGCAGTATCTACCACAAAACCGGCTTTGCTCGAATCCTTCACGGTAACTTCCACCTGCTCTGACTTTTTCTGTAGTTCCTCAAGCTTTTCCCATGCCATGTTGCCAAGATAGCGGCGGAGAGAAACAATCGACTGACCGCTTTCCGATTCGGGATTGAGGACATTGACCTCAACGGTATCGCCTACTTTGAATTGCTCCATGATTGTATGGACAATCCGTTTATCGCGTTCAAGAACAACTGCTTCTGTTTTTGCTCCCGCATCAACAAGAATTTCATTAGGCGTGAGTTTAGTAAGTTTTGCCTTAACGCTTTCCCCTTTTTTGAGGGTCACAAATTTATTTTCATGTTTTGCAAGAAGCTGCGCCATCGCGCTCTGCGGATTAGTAGATGAAGAATTTGCCATTCATATGTCCTTTCATAGAAAGATATGGTAAGTATACCACTCTCTTGTTTCTTGCGCAATTCGCAATTCTTCTGAACCATTTCATTTCTTCCATGATTCTTACACAAAACCACCTCATATCTTTTTTTAATAGTTTATTCTTATGAACACAAAGAGATTATGTTATTTCAAAAAACATTACCCAAAAAAGCAGATATATTTACTAAATCTAAAACAGTAAAATCTTCTCATGGATATTACAAGTCTTTTAAAAGTTTGAAAAAAATTGGCATAATAATGAGTAGTCTTGTCATCTTATTTGGTACAGCGGTATTTCTCGTACCGGGGAAACAGGTAAGTAAAGCTGTGACACCGTTTATAGCTTGTCCTCTCCAAACCAATGATAATCTCTCTGAATGCAATATGGGGAATAATGGAAATAATAATGATCCAGACAATGACGGCGATGTTGATACTAACGGAAATGATAATAATGGGAACAACGTTAACACAACACCGGTGAATTTCACTCCTTTTCCTTCAAATAACTTTACCGTAAATACAACACCTTTCACGCCAATCCAACAGCAATTTCCCACTACAGTAGCCATTGTTTCACCTGAGCCGCCGATAAGTCCTTTACCCACAAATCCAAACCAGCCTAACGCACAAAATATTGGCGGCATTTCGTCACAAATTATTGCAACCCAGCAGCAAATTGCCACCCAAATGCAAGCTTGTGCAAACAACGCGATACAGATGGCAAACCAAATAATTGCCGCGAAAAATCAACAAAAGCAGCTGCAAACTCAAATTGATGCACTCAACAATCAAATGAACAACAGTAATACCAGTACCTCTACAGGCCAACAGCAACAGAATGCAATAAACCAACGAATTCAACAATTACAGCAACAAATGGACAACCTCAACAATGCAATTAATAACGCACAAAATAACATGAGTAATGCAAATAGTCAGTGCCAGCAAAATGTCAGTCAATTAGAGCAGCAACGGGGAACACTCCAGCAAAACTTGGACGATGCATTCAGTCAAACGATGAATATCCAGATTCCCAACTAACATTTCCACCAAAAAACCGCCCTTACTGGCGGTTTTTTTGGATCTAATCTCCTTACTAACAAAAATATCCTGGCGACGACCTATTTTCCCGCTAAAAAGCAGTATCGTGAGCGCTGTTACGTTTCACTTCTCTGTTCGGAATGGGAAGAGGTGGTGCCATAACGCTTCAATCACCAGAAAATTTTTGTTAGTAAAAGAGCGATTCAAGGACTCTCATCCCCTTCGATCTTACGATCTGCGGGGACTTCGTCGCTATGCTTTGCATAGCTCCTCGAAAAGTGAAGAGATAATCTTAAAATTTACCCGTCGACCATTAGTAAGGGTAAGCTTAACACATTACTGCGCTTCCACTGCCCTCCTATCAACCTGGTAGTCTTCCAGGGGTCTTTCAGTCCTTGCGGACCATCGAAATCTTATCTTGGAGACGGTTTCCCACTTAGATGCTTTCAGCGGTTATCCGATGGAAATCTAGCTACTCGGCAGTGCCCACTTTCGTGGAACAACCGACACACCAGGGATTTCCTCATCCCAGTCCTCTCGTACTAGGGACAAACCTCCTCAAATTTCAAACGGGTATACAGGATAGAGACCGAACTGGCTTACGCCGTTCTGAACCCAGCTCGCGTACCACTTTAACCGGCGAACAGCCGGACCCTTGGGACCTTCTCCAGCCCCAGGATGTGATGAGCCGACATCGAGGTGCCAAACCGCATCGTCGCTGTGGACGCTTGGATGCGATCAGCCTGTTATCCCCGGGGTAGCTTTTATCCGTTAAGCTGTGTGCATACCACTATGCATCACAGGATCACTATGACCTACTTTCGTACCTGCTCGACTTGTAAGTCTCGCAGTCAAGCTGGCTTTTGCCATTGCGCTATCGCCATGATTTCCATCCATGACTAGCCAACCATTGTGCGGCTCCGTTGCGTTGTAGGAGCCTACCTCCCCAGTAAAACTGCCCACCAGACACTGTCCCTCGCCCGTATTTTTACGCGGGTCGAAGTGATGCTCACTCATTCCAAAGAGAGGTATTTCACTGATGAACGCCTTGCGGCGTCTCCCTCCTATTCTAAACAATTAGAGTAAGCTTGCAAATGCCAAGCTACAGTAAAGCTCCCGGGGTCTTTTTGTCCATGTATACCTAGGCCGCGTCTTCACAGCCATCTCAATTTCGCCGGGTAAAGGATTAAGACAGTTATTTGGTCGTTCTACCTTTCGTGCGGGTCGGAACTTGCCCGACAAGGAACTTCGCTACCATAGAACAGTTATAGTTACTGCTGCCGTTTACTGGAGCTTAAATCCTAGACTGATCCGCCAGTTGGCGGACTTCATCCGAGATTTTTAACTTACCAGCACTGGGCAGGTGTCAGCCCCTATACGTTACTTTTCAGTTTTGCAGGGACCTGTGTTTTAGATAAACAGTCGCCAAATAAACTTTTGCTGTGGCCGTATCGAAATGATACGGCGAGGCATCTCCCATAGGTTACGCCTAGCTTTTTTGCCGAGTTCCTTAATCCTCTGTCTCCCGATCACCTGAGTCTTCTCGACCAACCCACCTGTGTCGGTTTGCGGTACGGAAATCTATACGTTTTGATATTCCTTGCGGAAATCATAATGAGGCTTTTCTTGGACGCTGAAAAAGATCAAATCATCCCCTCTTTCAAGGGAACTTTCCATCGCAGCTCGAATAAACACGATGACGGATTTGCCAATCATCACTGTCTTACTGCTTAGACTGCACGTATGCAGCTTGAGTCTTCCAACCTCGTCACCCCCTTAAAATACGCATACACTGTAGTCGAATATTAACGACTTGTCCATCGGACTAATCCCCTTTAACGAGGAAGGTCCTTAGGGCCGACTCACCCTCCGATGATGTACATTGCGGAGGAAACCTTGGGTCTTCGGTGTGCAGATATCTCATCTGCATTGCGCTACTCATGCCGGCATTCTCACTTCTATCCGCTCCACCAGTCCTTACAGACCAACTTCACCGCAAATAGAACGCTCCCCTACCAATCCACAACAATAAATTGTCATGAAGTTTCCAATTTCGGTAAAAAGCTTAATCCTCGTTACATTTTCGGCGCCACAAACCATCCGCCAGTGAGCTGTTACGCTATCTTTAAAGGATGGCTGCTTCTAAGCCAACCTCCTGGGTGTCTCTGGGTCGTGACTTCCTTAAAAACTTAGCTTTTATTTAGAGACCTTAATTGGGAATCTGGGCTGTTTCCCTTTAGACTCATCAGCTTAGCCCGACGAGTCTGACTACTGGAATAAACATACAGGTATTCGGAGTTTGTTTGGCTGCGAGAGCTTGCGCCCCCACGAACCAGTCAGTGCTCTACCCCCTGTTGCAATTAACCAGCGCTATACCTTAATATATTTCGGGGAGAACCAGCTATCTCCGGGTTCGTTTGGCATATTGCCCCTAACCTCAAGTCATCTCAACCCATTGCTACGGATACGAGTGCGGTCCTCCTCCTGATATTACTCAGGACTCAACCTGCTCAAGGTTAGCTCACCCGGTTTCGGGTCTAATAATTGCTACTATGGTAGCCCAGTTAGGGCTCGCTTTCACTATGTCTTCCCAACGAAGTTGGTTAAACTAACGCAGCAATCATAAACTCACCGGCTCATTCTTCAATAGGCACAACATTACCCCAATAAATTGGAGCTCTGTCTGCTTGTTAGCCAACAATTTCAGTTCTGTTTCATCCCCCTTCCGGGGTGCTTTTCACCTTTCCCTCACGGTACTAGTTCACTATCGGTAGATTTTGATATTTAGGCTTGGATCGTGGTCGACCCAGATTCCCACAAAGTTTATCGTGCTTCATGGTACTTAGGAACAAACTATCGGTATCTCAGGTTTCGCATACACGGCTTTCACGTTCTTTGGCGGACCATTCCGGATCCTTCTACTACCTTCAATACATCGAATATCGTCTGCCCTGCAACCCCACTTGCGTGGTTTAGCCTGTTCCGCTTTCGCTCACCGCTACTAACGGAATCTCATATGATTTATTTTCCTAGCGTTACTAAGATGTTTCAGTTCACGCCGTTCCCAGCCAAACCCTAATATAACTCCTTACGGAATTAACTTCATGTTTGGTCACTCTGTAAAACAGAGTAGGTTTCCCCATTCGGAAACCGCCGGATCAAAGGTTGATGGCACCTCCCCGACGCGTATCGTCGCCGTCTACGTCCTTCCTCGGTCAAAATCTCCTAGGCATCCATTGTTGGCATTAATAAGTAAATTTAAGACATTTTTATCCCGTATAATGCCATGGATTCCCCCCGGCGGGGGGTAAACATTACGCGGGATATTCTCTTCACTTTTTAAAGAGCTATTAACTCAACTAGGTATATTTACCCATCAGGCAAACAGTGACACTAATCGTCAGCTTTTCATCAAGTCTCTGAAGTAAACCCTCTCTTACTAGAGGGCTTGCCCCAAAGACTGAAAATATATTGGTGGACCGGAAGAGATTCGAACTCTCGACCTCGTCTGTGCAAAAGACGCGCTCTACCAACTAAGCTACCGGCCCATTAACAATAGTTCACAGCCATTAGCTTTTAGCTTGCACTACCAAAAAACCTAACGACTACTCGCTGTAGCTAGCTTGGCCTGTAACTAATCAATTGAAATAAAAAAGAGCAAATTTGGGAACAAAAAAGAAATTGCTGAGTTATGAAGACATGTTACTCCGTCAGTTTTGGTAAAAAAGGATAACTTGATTGATCATCATAAACGAAATTTCTTAAGTTCGTAACAGTTATCTTATCATAGCCTCAGAGGGGTGTCAATAGGCTTGCTCAATTGCTACAGGATTATTCCTGTGTTTCCAGCCAGCGTTCTGCTTCAAGCGCTGAGGCGCAGCCGAATCCGGCTGCGGTTACTGCCTGCATGTATTGCCGATCATGGACATCTCCGGCAACAAAAACACCTTCTTTGTTGGTTTTTGTGTGCTCATGGACACGGATAAAGCCATTTTCGTCAACATCAATTCCCGCAAACACTTTGGAATTGGGAATATGACCGATTGCGACAAAAATTCCATCAGACGGCAATTCCCACTCTAGGGTATTTTCACCTCGTGTTATTTCTTTTCCGCCTATTTTATCAACGGTTACTGTCGCCATGTGATCGCCTGGCTTAACAATAATTGACCCATCAGTACAATTTGTCTTTAAGGTTACTTTTTCTACCTTCTGCTCACCTTTGATTTCTGCAATAACCGTATTAAAAATGAAGCTGATTTTCTCATTTGCGAAAGCTCGCTGTTGCATGACTTCACTTGCGCGCAGGGTATCGCCTCGATAGACTACTGTTACGTGCTGGGCAAAACGGGTTAACACCAACGCTTCTTCCATTGCGCTGTCGCCTCCTCCGACGACGATGATATTTTTATTTTTGAAAAATGGTGCATCGCATGGTGCGCAGGAACTGACACCTCTTCCAATTTTATCTTTTTCTCCGGGAACGCCAAGCCATCTCGTATCGGCACCGGTTGCGATAATAACCGATTTCCCTTCATAGGTCTTATCGGCTGCAGTCACTTTAAACGGAGTTGTACCAAAATCCCCTTCTTTGAAATTCTCATCCACAAATTCTGCCCCAAATCGCTCTGCTTGCTTGCGCATATTGGCCATCAGATCCGGACCTTGGATGCCTTCGGGAAAGCCGGGGAAATTTTCAACTTCTGTAGTGAGCATCAGCTGACCTCCCCATTTTTCACCAGCAATAACAAGTGTTTTAAGGCTAGCTCGAGTTGTATAAATAGCAGCAGTGAGGCCTGCAGGACCACTTCCTAAAATGATTACATCGTACATAATAAAAAAGCGTTTAGGATATAACGGTTAGCCTATAGTTAACAATAAGATTTAAAATAACTAAACGCTGGACGCTAATTTACTAGACGCTAACTCAAAACTTTCTCAATTTCTGTTTTGTATGTCTGTTTGCTTTGCACGCCTATCATAGCTTGAATAGGCTTGCCGTCTTTAAAGATCATAACGGTAGGAATACTCATGACGTTGTATTGCCCTGCTGTATCCTGATTTTCATCGGTATTCATTTTGCCGATAACGACTTTGCCTTCATAATCCTTTGCGAGTTCTTCAATAATAGGTGAAACCATCTTACAAGGCCCACACCACGGTGCCCAAAAATCAACGACAACAGGAGTCTTACTCCCAAGAACTTTTTCTTTAAAATCTTTATCTGTGAAAACTTGATCTGCCATAAGTGTCTATCCATAGTAGCAAGTTGAAGGCAGGGTGTCAAGATAAGTTACCAAAAAGAAAGTACAATTACCCATGCATTTTTTGCGCAAGTATCGAAAGATTTTCAAGCTGACTATTTGACAATGAAGCTTCTATTGCCTGCATCCATTCTTTTATTCCTTTTTCGAATGCGCTTTGAAGTACTTGATATATCTGTTCTTGTGGAAAGTATGTTTTAAGAATGATTATCACTTTCTCAGGATTCTGCTTATAAGCAGTAATCTTTTGTTCAATCTCTATTCGCTGTTGCTCTGCTAAGGTATTGATAAGATCAAGAAACGCTAGTTCTTGTGTCGTTATAAGAAATTGTTCGGCAAAATTTTCTTTATCTTCTTTAAAATCAATATTGTCCAAAATATCTAAAACTATTTTTTTATAAATATCAAATAAATTATTCATCACGTATTTCACCTGTTATTCTCTAGGGGTTCCACCTTCTCTCAGTATTTACTCTCTGTTTAGCCGATAATACTGTCCCTAATACGGTACTTACACCTGCTACCACAGTTGGAATTATATCCGCTGACACCTTACCGGTAGGAGTCGGTATCGAGCTTTCACTACCAGCAAGAGCGGCAAAAAGAGTAGTTGTCGCAGTTCCAACTGCCGCTACCCCAACAGTTCTTATTCTTCCACCCCAATCTTTTAAAAACAATGATGATCTACGTGTCGATTCTCCACGATCTGGTATCTCTGTCCTATCAGGCAATTTACCTCCTCCACCAAGAACATCATTAAAAGATACTCTCTTAGATGGAGATGCCTCCCCACCTTCTGAGTTCATATGATCTACTTTAGAGTCATCATTTGAAGATAATGGATTATCGTTCATAACTATATGTATACATGATTAACACAAGTTTTACAAGGCATATCTTATAAAGTAAGTTACCAAAAAGAAAATATCTTTTCGTACTCAAAATTCAGCTATGGCTTATTATTACCCGCTACTTTTTCTCTCAGTTCTAACATCAGCTTACCTTGATCAGTAAGTTTTCCTGCTCTTTCGAGAGAGCCATATCCCATGGTGTGTTTTCTCCACCCCGTCCTTCGTGATTGAATTCTCGAATCTCCCGGTAATACTTTTTGCAATTCACTCTCTACCCGATCCGCAGGCGCAATCTTATCATTCTCTGTGTTTACAATGTAGCCTTGCAAATTAGGATTTCTTGTAAGTATATGAGGAAAGAGCCGAAGCAAACTTCTCGTCTTGGCAATAGCATGTGTCTCAATACTCGGTTTGCTCGTATAGATACTTTTTGCATAGCTCTCATCAGTGTCGTGTGTGAAAGAAAGTTTCGATTGCGGACCATACCCTCCTCCACCTCTTCCAAACTTCTGCAGTATTGTATGAGCTGCTAAGTGGCCAATTTCCCTAAGTCCCAGAGCATACGATCTGCTAGTACTACTATTATCCAACCCAGGAGTATTGGTGATGACAAAACGGCCAAATAATTCTGGACGATCATCAAGCATTGCTAAAGTAACGATTCCTCCATCGGAGAATCCCATGACATCAAGAGGCTCATGTGTTAATACGCCATCAGCTTGTAATGTCTTTATAGCGCCAAGAATTTCATCTGCTTTTGCCTGATGCAGTTGCGTAACAGCAACTCCTTCAGTGGCTGCTTCACCTTTCACAAGACGGGGGCTATCTGAACCTTCTCCTGTGCGTACGACACTGTAAACATCACATCCTATACTTTCTGCAAGCACACCTATATCATGTCCGGTTTTCACTTGATCGTCATCCTTTTTCGGTTTTGGATTGTGTCCTTCGACAAAAAGAACCGGCGCCGGAGTTGGTCCACCCTCAGGTTTTGCTCCTGATTCGGCATAACGCGGGGAGGCTTTAAGAACGGCAAGCTTTCTTCCGTTAACTTCAAGTTCTTTTATGACTTTGGCTCTGGGCTGCTCTGGGCCTGATTCTCTTCCTGCTTCAACCATACTTATATATTATATAACAATTGTCTTCTCTCTTCTTGCATTGGAATGCCACAGCCAACAATACAAACAATTCCCATTGGAAATCCAACGGGAGATACGCTCTATCCGTATTTTATCTTTTATGTCCTGTTAATTATTATTCTTTCATACATTCTTTTTTGCATGGGAGAATTTACTGTCTATAAACTGAAGAGAAAGAAAAAAAGCTTTACCGCTTCTTCAAAGAAATGAAGTACTAGTAACCTGTGGTGCTAGACCTATAGACTCCATTGCACCATAGAAAACTTAGCAAATCCAAGCTCCTCATTTTTCTCTACAATAATATTGGTTAATGCAATCATATACGAGAGTTTCGCCCTAAATCCTTCTGTTGTCCGATGAAACGACTTCTTCATATTTAATATCCGTGTCCACAAAGAAAAAAGTGTCTCAACTCCCATCCGCTCATTCCACTGCCCCTTTTTACAGATTTTGAAATTCTCAGGTGTCCCTTCCTTTTTCTTAAATCCTTGATCTGTCAAATTAATATCTGCTGTTTCTTTATGTTCTTCATCAAAGCTATTGTCACATACATTATCTTTCTCATCTGTTACTTTGACCACTTCATAATTCTGGTTAATGGTTACTGCTACTTTTCTCCCAACTATCCAGCGGTGATTTGATTTCCCTTTCCCACCTCGTGCTTTTTGTCATAACAAAGCTTCCTGCCGAATCTGTTTTCATCCTTTCCGTTCACTACCACCTCAGTTATCCCGATGCCGGGAGAATGGCAATCCGCGCCAGTTCATCTTGTCTGAGCGCTCGCTGAAGTTCTTCCCAAAAGATGCGAAAAAATGATCGCTTTTTCTTTGCATGCACACGTATTTCAGGTTTTCCCGCGTGCTCTCCTTTTGTCCACCAGGCTAACCACTGAGCAACTGAAGCAAACCACAACAGGATCGTAAAGGTAGCAATTAAGGTAATTCTTAGCCTTGTGAGTTTTTGAATATGCTTGTAGTCTTTAAAGGTTTCCTCAATTTCAAAACGAGTTGCATAGATGAGCAATATTTCATCCCGTTTTGACTCCCTATCGGTGGTGAGGATATACCACCTTTGGGTGTTTTGCTTCTTCTTGAGACTTATTTGTTTTGGCGGTGGCGGTGACACAATAAGTCGCATTTGATAACCAAAAAGCATGATGATTGTATCCTTGGTATGCTTTCCCATGGTCTTTGCCTGCTGTTTCTTTCCCTGTAATTGCCACAAGAGTTGTTGCCCTTTTTTAATTCGCAGATAAAACAGGATGTTGTTCTTCAAGAGAAACTTCATGACGATTGGTATCCAAAATCCCCGGTCAAAGACAAACCGGGGATAAAAGCCAAGTGTTTTCCCAAAGGTTTTGATTTGTTCCAATACAAAAATATTTTGGGAACCCACAAACGTAATCGGATAGGTAATGCT
>WNGL01003520.1_pt1 | contig 45080 bp, 40 predicted proteins | sample 5400591 | NCBI WGS metagenome assembly WNGL01 (sample SAMN13153377, study PRJNA577476) | soil metagenome | isolation source: 80 cm soil or saprolite under Garry oak tree replicate 1 | place: USA:California | collected 2016-06-15 | reverse complement strand
CGGACCTGGTTCCGAAAGATCAGATGAGGTCGAGGCCTCCACGGAAGCGCAATCGCCGTTGACCTGCGGATTTCGGACCGCACCGGCCCACGCCACAGTGACGACGGACCTCAAACTGCTTCCCGCGAATCGAGGTTAGCCGGCCCCGCCACCGGATTACCTGACCGACCGGCAACCCGGCCGGCCGCGACGAGCATCTCGCCCAGCAGGACCGCGCGCTCCCCTTCCATGAGGATCAGGTAGTCCGCGTCGGTGTCGGTCGGATCGAGTGCCGGCATGTGTACGGTCAGATCCACCAGAGTGGGTCCGCTTCCCGGATGCCCCGGTACCGGTGTGCCCTGGCCGATCCGCACGGTGGCGCTGATGTCGGTACGCGGGTCCGGGTCGAGTACCGCCCGTGGGCTCCAGTGCAGTCCGCCGCCCGGCAGGCCGGTCGCGGTGCATTCCGTGCGGTCGCACCAGGAAGGGTGTTGCATCGGGGAACCTCCGTGATTGTGGACGGGCGCGGCGGACGGGCGATCACACCGCGCCCGGGTCACCTGACGGCGCCTGAAGCAGAACGCCGCTCGGGACATGCCGGCGACGCTATGGCCGTGCCGATGGTGCGCTCAACGGATGTGCGTTTCTTTGCGCCGAAGGCTCAGCCGGGCGTGTAGTCGTCGTGTGGAATCGCGCGCTCCCACACTGCCTCGAATGCAGAGGCGCAGAGCCGCACCGTCGAGGGGTCCTCGGTCAGCTCGTCGGACAGGAACTCGCCGTCGCCCGCGAAGTGACCGAACCGGACCAGGCGGTCGTCGAAGACCCAGAAGTCGTTGCCCGGCAGCGCCAGATCCGACGTCCGGCGGCGGGGCAGCCAGCGCACCTGCTCGCCAGCGGCGACATTGGAGAACGTAACGTCGTACTCGAAGCGGACGTAGTCGGTGATGGGCTCGCTGACGATCCGGGCGCGCCGAATCTGGACGCCCCGGGCCACCGCATCGGCGACGAACCCGTGGAGCCAGCCACGCGCGGAACCTCGGCGAGCTTCGCGGGTAGCAGTCGCGCATCTCCAGATGAACGGCCGAGCGCCCGGTACCGGCGAGCAACTCGTCGAACGGCGGAACCATGTGTCAGTCCTCCCTGCCGAGTGCCTTGATGGCATCGGCGATCAGGTCCCGGGCCGGTGGCCCGTACACCGCCTGCTCGGCGAGCCCGGCGAAGACGTCCGCATACATGGCGATCTCCTGCGGATGCGTGACGGTCACTCGGCCGGACACCAACTCCACTACCACCTGCGCGTCGTCGAACATCGAGAATGCCTCGATGGGCCACATAAGCGTCCGGTCGGTCCCCAGCGGAATGATGCCCAGCGACACCGATGGCAGCGCACTCGCCTCCAGTAGGCGCCCGAGCTGGGCGGCCATCGTCTCGGCCCCACCGATCGGATTCCGCAGCACACTCTCCTCCACGACGATGGCAAAGCGGTGATCGCCCTCGTAGACGACGCACTGCCTCTCCACCCGCACCTGCACTGCCGCCTCGACGTCATCGGGTAGGTGTCGCCGAGCCATGATCGTACGCAGCACCGCCCGAATGTACGCCTCGGTCTGGACCGGCCCGGGGACCACGAAGTTCGAGTAAATGCGGAACCGGCGGGTCCGTTCCCAGAGCGGCCTAAACGACTCGTTCTCTACCCGCAGGCCGGTGCTCTCGATCCGCCGCCATTCGAGGTACATCCCCTCAACGGCGCGCAGCGTGGCTACCAGATCGGCCGCCTGATCCGGCACACCGCAGTGGTTGCACCAGGCGCGGATGTCGGCGGCCGACGGGACAGCACTCCCGTGCTCGATCCGGGAGATCTTTGAGCCGTGCCGTCCCATCAGCCGACCGAGTTCACGAGCCGTCAGTCGCGCGTCGATCCGGAGCTCCCGAAGTCGGACGCCCAACGCTTGGCGGCCCTGCTGGACGCTGGACGACGGAGAGGACACCGGTAGTGGTTCAGGCCGGCCGGTAGTCCTCGTGCGGGATGGCTCGGTCCCACACAGCCTCGAACGCCGAGGCACACAGCTTTATCACATCAGGGTCCGTGGTCATCTCTGTGCCTGCCGATTCTCCTTCGCCGGTGAAGTGGATGACCACCAATAGCCGCCCGTCGTAAAGCCAGAAGTCGTTGCCTGGCAGGGCCAGGTCAGTGGCCCGGCGCCGGGGCAGCCAACGCACCTGCTCGCCGGCCAGTATGTTCATGAAGGCGCAGTCGTACTCATAGCGCACGTAGTCGCTCAGCGGCTCGGATACGATCCGCGCCCGTCGTATCTCGACGCCCCTGCTCGTGACGTCTGACGTCGCTTGGTACCAGGGATGCCACCAGGACTCCCGGTCCGCCGGATCCCAGCGCTGCCCCGCCCGCCAGGCGATGAAATCCGGGTCGCTGCGCATGTAGCCGTCCCGCATCTCCAAGTGCACAGCCGAGCGCTCGCAGGCCCGCAGCATGTCCTCGATCGACTGGTCAGCCGACTCCCTAACGGACAGCTCCGCCACCGCGCTTCACCCCCGGCAGGAACTGCAGCATCCGGCTCGGGAACTCGATCACTGTCTCGTGTTCGGGGATATCCAACAGGGCAAGCCGCTCCGGATCGGTAACCTTCCAGGACTGGAACAGGTAGGTGTCCCGCTCCTCGTCGTAGTACAGCGTCGGGGACTGGTTCACTCCGCTATCCGGATCCTTGCCCAGGAACCGCAGTGCCATGACGACCTCCTTGATCGGGGGTGATGACGTGGTGTCGAGTGTGCCGGCGATCATGCAAGGATCACAACGAGTGTGCGCCGATTTGCAACGCAATCTACGGCAGCCCGTGGTGCATCAGCTGCCGGGCCGCCTCGGTGATCGAACCCGACAGCGACGGGTAGATGGTGATCGTGTGGGCCAGCTGGTCGACTGACAGGTTGTTGTCGATGGCCATCGAGATCGGCAGGATCAGCTCGCTGGCCTTCGGCGCCACCACCACGCCGCCGAGTACCCGACCAGACGCCGGACTGCAGAACAGCTTCACGAACCCGTCGCGGATCCCCGCCATCTTCGCGCGGGCGTTGCCGTCCAGCGAGAGCATCACGGTACGGGCCACCACGGCACCACTGTCCACTTCGGACTGCGATACCCCGACCGCGGCCAGCTCCGGATCCGTGAACACGTTCGCCGCGACGGACTTGAGGCGCAGTGGCGCGACGGCCTCGCCGAGCGCGTGCCACATCGCGATCCGGCCCTGCATCGCGGCGACGCTCGCCAGCGGCAGTACGCCGGTGCAGTCGCCGGCGGCGTACACCCCGGGCACGTTCGTGCGGGAGACCCGGTCCACGGTCACGTACCCGCCCGGGGCGACCTCGACGCCGTACTCACTCAGGCCGAGGCCCGCCGTATTGGAGATCGAGCCGACCGCCATGAGCGCGTGCGAGCCGTCGACCACCCGGCCGTCCGACAGCTTGACGGCCACGCCCGCCGCCGTCCGGCGTACCGACGCCGCCCGCGAGTTGTTGAGGATGGTCATCCCGCGCGCGCGGAACACCCGTTCGATGGCCATCGCCGCGTCGGGGTCCTCGTGCGGCATCACCCGGTCGCGGCTGGACACCAGGGTCACCCCGACGCCCATGGCGAGGTAGGCGGAGGCGAACTCGGCGCCGGTGACACCGGAGCCGATCACGATCAGATGCGAAGGAAGCTCGGGCAGGTCGTACACCTGCCGCCAGTCGAGGATCCGCTCGCCGTCGGGTACCGCGTCGGGAAGGACCCGGGGCGTACCGCCGGTGGCGATCAGTACCGTGGACGCGTCGATCGGGTACGGCGCCGCGCCCTCCGGCGCCACCTCGACCCGGTGGGTGTGGCCCCGGCTGTCGGTACCCAGCGCCGCCCGGCCCGGTACCCAGGTGACCCCGGCCTTGACCAGCTTGGTGTGGATGTCGGCGGACTGCGCCCGGGCCAGCCGCTTCACCCGGCCGTGTACCGCCGGCGCGTCCACGCTCACCGCGGCCAGCCCGCCCGTGTGCACGCCGAACTCCTCGGTGTCCCGGTACCCGGTCACCACGTCCGACGCCGCGATGAACGCCTTGGACGGTACGCAGTCGGACAGTACGCAGGCGCCGCCGGCTCCCTCCGCCTCGACGACTGTGACCTCGGCGTCGAGCTGCGCGGCGACCAGCGCCGCCTCGTACCCGGCCGGCCCTCCGCCAATGATCACAACGTGGCCCACGTACGCCCCCAAATGTCCGACACGCTCCGTCGTATTCTCTCTCACGGGGACAGGGGACTATCGTCATCGCCGTGCATCTTTACGCCGCGTACGGCTCCAATCTCGACCCGGGCCGCATGCACGCCTACTGTCCGTACTCGCCGATGTTCGGCATGGGCTGGCTGGAAGGCTGGCGGATCACCTTCGCGGGGGAGCTCGAGCTCGGGTGGGAGGGCGCGGTCACCACGATCGTGGAGTCGCCGGGCGACCGGGTGTTCGTGGCGCTGTACGACGTCCATCCGCGCGACGCCGAGCAGCTCGACGAGGTCGAGGGCGTGACCTCCGGCACATACCGAAAACTGCACCTGCGGGTGGCGACGCTCGACGGCGACGTGACGGCGTGGGTGTACGTGTTCAACGGGTACGAGGGTGGGCTGCCCACGGCCTGGTACCTCGCCGAGATCGCGGCGGCGGCGGAGAAGGCCGGCGCGCCCGCCGACTACGTCAAGGCGCTGCGCACGCGACCCACCCGGACCGCCAGCGCTTGAGATCTTGGACGAATTCACCCCCTCCAGGGGGTGCAGGAGTCCAAGATCTCAGGCCGGGTGGGCGGCCGCAGGTACCCGCCGGTGGTCGACCGCCTCCTCGAAGAGCCGCACCAGTTCGACCCGCTCGGCCACGTCGAGGACCCGGTACGCTTCGCCGACGATCCGGTCGGTGATCAGGTCGGCCCGGATCCGCCGGCGCAGCAGCGGCTCGAACGGAGGGAACGGCGGCTGCCAGCCGTACGCGACCGCGCCCGCCTCGCCCTCTTCCGACGCGAGCAGCGCCTCCAGCGGCGTCAGCCCACCGGCGCGGATGGCCAGCAGGTGCGCGCCGGAGCGGTACTCCCGCAGCAGCTTGGCCACGACGGCGGCCCGCGCCCCCGGGCCGTCCTCCGGCATCGGCATGGTCCGCCACGCCGCGAAGAGCGCGAGGCCCGCCGGATCGGCGGCCAGGACGACGCGCTCAGCGAGTTCGACGAGCCGGTCCACCCCGTGGAAGGTGTCCAGCTTCTCCCGGCCCCACCGGCAGCACTCGGCGAGGTGGTGCTCGGCCACCTGGCTCGGCGGCGTGATCCGCCGGGCGGTCTCCCAGCCGTCGCGGACCGCGTCCGGAGCGATGAAGCCCAGCGCCGCCGCGACCGTGTCCGGCCGCACCTCACCCAGCGCGCCGCCGCGCCCGGCCACGTAGAACGACCAGCCGGTCAGGCCGAGCTGCCGGGCCCGGCGCAGCGTCTTCGGGTCCTCGGCGAACGCCCCGCCCAGCTCGTGGACGGGGGTTCGGGTGGCGGCGGCGGTCAGGTCGGGTGTCACGCCAATGCATTCTGCCGGTCACTGCGCGTCGCGTCACCCGCCCGTTCGGGCAGCCGCGCGCTGCGCGGCCTTGAGCCGCAGCCGGGCCTGCCGCAACGCCAGTTGAGCCTGGGCGTGCCGCTCCCGCACCTCTTCCAGCTGCGCGGTCAGCTCGCTGAAGACGCGCGCTGCCTCCTGCTCGGCCGCCGTGGCGCGGCGCAGCTCCGCCTGGGCTTCCTTGGCCCGGGTACGGGCAGCCTCGGCCGCCTTCTCGAGGACGGCGGCCCGATCGGGGTCATCCTTCGGGGGTACCTTCGCCGGCTGACGCACCTCCGCCGGTCGCCCCCCGTCGATCACCCGCAGCCGGGGCTTGGGCGGCTCGCCGAACCCGGCGTAGTCGACCGCCCGGGTCAGCGTCCCGGATCGTACGGCTTCCGCCACCTCCGGCTCGGCCAGCGCGGCGGTCAGGGTCGCCTCCACCTCGGCGAGCGGCAGGTTCTCCCGCCCGGACCGGCCGGCCTCCCGGGCCAGCCGCCGGACCTGCGCCACCAGCTCGCCGATGGCCGCCCGGCGCTGTACCGACAGCTCGCGCAGATCCTCGCCGCGCAGGTCGTGCTGGGCCGCCCGGAGCGCATCGCCGAGCGCGAGCAGCTCGGTGATCAGGTCGGGCCGGCGGTGCGTCAGCAGGTTCACCAGCCAGGCGGCCACGGTGGGGCGGCGCAGCTTGGCGATCGCGCTGGCGGTGTCCCGGTCGTTCGCGTGCCGGGCCGCCGCGACCGCGTCGTCCCGGGCCGCGATGAACTTCTCCGGCGGCAGCTCGTACAGCCGGGCGACGAGATCCTCGGGTATGGTCATGCGCCGCCTCCCGCAGCCGGCCGGGAGCGAGGGAGCGCAGCGACCGGGTCGGACGGCCGGCTACCGGGAGGCCGACCGGGCGCATGACCCGCGTGAGCGCAGCGGGCGCCAGTCAGCTCCCTCATACGGTCAGCGACTCGCCGGCGTCCAACCGGCGGTACTCGGCACCGGCGAGGCGGTTCAGCAGGCCGTTGACCAGACCGGCGAAGAGGTCGTTCAGGAGTGCGTCGTGCAACGCGTACGCGTGCCGGGGCCGGACCGACCGGATGAAGTCGACGGACTCGGAGGCCTTCAGCCAGGGCGCCGAGACGGGGACGAACAGCGTGTCGACCTCGGCGTCGCCCGGCACGTCGAAGGAGTCCCCGGGGTGGTACACGCGGCCGTCGAGCAGGTAACCGAGGTTGGCGATCTGCGGGATGTCGGGGTGGATGACGGCGTGCCGGCCGCCGTACGCCTTGACCGCGAAGCCGGCCGCGGTGAACTCGTCGCCGGTCGCGACGGCGGTGGTCGCCGAGGCCAGGTCGCCCAGCTTCGGTACCACCTCGGCGGGCGTGAAGATGCGCACCGCCGGCCGCTTCGCGAGCGCCTCGGTGAGCGCGTCGACGTCGAGGTGGTCGGCGTGCTCGTGGGTGATGAGGACGGCGTCGACACCGTCCAGCGCCGCCCGCTCCGAGAAGGTACCGGGGTCGATGACGAGTACGCCGTCGCCCTCGGCCCGGATGCACGCGTGGGAGAACTTGGTCAACCGCATCGTCGCCTCCTGTGTCCGCCTGGCCGCGCAGCTTGTCGGAGCGGCCACCAGCCAGCGCTCGTCCGCTGCCCAATCGTGATGCCGCCGTTGCCAGTCTGCCGGAACCGGAGGTCGGGCGCCCACCGTCTCACCCGCATGACACCCTCGATCAACCGCTGGCGGCGCGGCGCCGTCCTCATCTTCGTGAGCCTCGCGCTCACCGGCGGCCTGGCCGGCTGCGGCCGCGCCAGCAACTCGTCAAGCTCGTCCTCGGGTGGGGGCGGCGCGGCGCAGCCGTTACCGGCCAAGCAGGACGCCAACAACGGCGCAGCCGCGGCGCCCGGAACGCCGGCGCCCGGCGCGCCGAGCCCCGGGGCGCCTCAGGCCGCCCAGGGCGGTGCCGGGGGCATCAAGCCGGCGCAGCTGCCGGCCACCCAGCGCAGCATCGTGTACAACGGCTCCATCACGGTACGGGTGGACAACGTGAACACGGCCGCCGACAAGCTCGTCGGGCTCGCGGCCGGAGCCGGTGGCTTCGTCGGCGGCGACCAGCGCAGCATCGACGCGGACCGGTCGTCGGCCACGATCACCCTGCGCATCCCGGCGGACAAGTTCAGCAAGGCGCTGCAGGACATCAGCGGCGTGGGCAAGGAGGAGTCGCGGCAGGTGTCCACCCAGGACGTGACCGCCAACGTGGTCGACCTCGCCGCCCGGATCCAGGCGCAGCAGGCCAGCGTGGACCGGATCCGCGCGCTGCTGGCCAAGGCGCAGACGATCGGTGAGGTCACCAGCGTCGAGAGCGAGCTGTCCCGCCGCGAGGCCGACCTGGAGTCGCTGGAGGGCCAGAAGCGCAGCCTCGACGACCTGACCGCGCTGTCCACGATCGCGGTCACGCTGCTCGGCAAGGAGGCGGCGAAGCCGGCGCCCCCCAAGCCGGCGCAGGGCGGGTTCCTGGCCGGGCTGAAGAGTGGCTGGACGGCGTTCACCGCGTCGATCCGGGTGATCCTGACCGTCCTCGGTGCGCTGCTCCCGTTCGCGCTCGTCATCGGGGTACCGCTGTGGCTGGTGTTCTGGTGGCTGCGCCGCCGTACCCGGGCCGCCGCGGCCGCGTCCGCTCAGCTCAGCTCGGCGACCGCCGCCCCGAAGGCGGGATCGGAAGGGTAGTCGGAGTGCCCGCGCACCGGCGGGTACACGGTGTCCGACGGGGGGATCGGGAAGCCGGCCGCATCGGCGCAGCGCCGGTCGCGGGCCGGCTTCCCGACCGGCCCACCGATCGGGTCGGTTTCCCGCCAGAGGTTGACCCACCGGTCGCGTACCCCGGCGGCGACGGCGGCGAGGGTGTCCGCGTTGACGTATGCCGGGAACAGCCGGGCGTACAGGCGGCTGATCGGGCTGCCGTAGGTGAGCAGCGCGACGCTGTCCACTGTGGACGGCGGAAGCTGGAGTACCGTCGCCGCCACGAGTACCGAGCCCTGGCTGTGGCCGGACAGGACCACCCGGCCCTGTCCGGCCAGCCAGACGGTACGGGTGGCGAGCTCCGGTACCGCCCGCTCGGCGTAGCACGGCGGGGCGAGCGGATGCGCTGCGCGCGGCCAGAAGGTACCCAGGTCCCACAGCACCCCGACGAGCCGCCGTACCGACTGCTCCCGGTACGCCCGGTAGCCCAGGACCATCAGCCCGGCCGCGGCGAGGCCGATGAGATAGGTACCGAGCGACGTGGCGAAGGCCACGATCGAGGGGCATCGGCGATCGCGTTGTCGAAGGCGGCGGCCCGGGCCGGGTCGCCGGCCCGGGCACCGGAAAAGTCCGCGTCCGTCCGGCCGCGCGCGGCGGCCCGCAGCCGGGGCAGCAGGAACCGCCACGCGCCGAGCCCGACCAGCACCATGACGACCACGGTCACTGTCATGCCGAGCGCCGACCACTGCAGGGCAGCGGGCGGTTGCAGCCGGGCGGCCGCGGACCGGCCGACGGGGCTCGCCGACCGGTCGAGGAAGTCGGCGACCTGGAATGAAGCCCCGGCCGTGAACGCGGCCGCGACGGCGAGCCCGAGGGAGCCGCAGACCGGCCCGGCGAGCCCGGCGAGGTACTGGCCCGGCGACCGTTGCCCGACCGCGACGGCGGCCAGTACCAGCAACAGCGCGATCTGCGCCGCGAACAGCACCGTGATCGTCATGCCGTACCCCGGCAATCCCCCGCCGGTCGGCCAGGTGTGGCGCGGCCACATCGCGTACCCCCAGACCGCCACGGTCAGCAGCAGCGCCGCGGTCCGCAGGCCGCTCGCGGCGGTCTGGGCCCACCCCGCCGGGCGGTCCCGGTCAACCATCCCGGGCAGCGTGAGGGCGACCAGCGCGAGCAGCAGGACCAGCACCACCAGCCCGGCCAGCAGCCAACCCGCGACCCACCCGTCGTGCGGCGCGAGCACCCCGAGCAGGACCGCGTCGAGCGTGGCGAACGCGATCGCGATGTGCAGGGCGCGCAGCCGGCCCACCAACGGCAGGCCCTGCCAGAACCCGGGCGCCGCGAGACCGTCACCGTCCACATCGGACGGTCGCTCGTACGCCTCGTACCGGCACCACGTGCGCCGCCCGAGGTACCACAGCACGGCGAGCGCCGCGATCGGCACGAGGGACAGCATGGCCAGCCGGCGACCGGTCGGCGCGAAGAAGCCGTGGGTGAGGAACGCGAGGTACGAGCGGGTACTGCCGCACGGGTTGCCGGGCGTGGCGCACTGCCACGCGACGAGGTCGACCGAGATGCCCACCGACGCCAGCACGAACGTACCGGTGACCGACACGGCGAACAGCCGGCACAGCGTGCGGTAGAGGTGCCGCTGGACACCTGGCGGCCGCAGCCAGAGCGCGACGTTGGCGAGCATGAACGGCAACAGCAGCAGCCACAGGGCGCGCGCGGCGGCCCCGGCGGTGAGGTTGCCCCAGCGGTACCCCTCCAGCACCGCCCCGCCCGGACCGGTGGTGTTCCCGTACTCCGGGCGGGGCCGGAAGAACCCGGCGTCCGCGTCGCCGGCCACCCGGCCCAGCAGCGGCCGGTCGAGTAGGCTCTCGACCGGCGAACCACTGACCCCGTGCACCCGCAGCTCGATCGCCATGGGCACACGGTACGGGGACCGTCCGACAGAAAACCTAGAGCGAACCGGTGGCCAGCGCGGCCAGCGCGGTGTGCACCATCACCCGGATGCCGTACCCGATCGACCGCTCGTCCACGTCGAACCGCGACTGGTGGATGTCGAAGTTCTCGACCGAGCCCTGGATACCGGTGCCCAGGCGGATCATCGCGCCCGGTACCTGCTCCAGGTAGAAGGCGAAGTCCTCGCCGCCCATGCTCACGTCGGCCTCGACGATCCGGTCGGTTCCCAGCGCCGCGGCGGCGGCGCCGGCCACGATGGCGGTCGCCATCCGGTCGTTGATGACCGGCGGTACGCCCCGGACGTAGGTGATGTCGACCTCGGCACCGCTGCCGGAGATGACGTCGCGGATCAGGCTCGGTACCAGGTCGGGCAGTTCCTGCCAGGCGTCGCGGCTCAGTACCCGCACGGTGCCCTTCGCCACACCCTCGATCGGGATGGCGTTGGCGGCGGTGCCGGCGTTGAGCGAGCCGAACATCAGCGACACCCCGGCGCGCGGGTCGACCCGGCGGGCCAGCAGCGAAGGCACCTCGACGACGGCGCGGCTCAATGCGTACACCAGGTCGGCCGTCATGTGCGGCCGGGCGGTGTGCCCGCCGGGGCCGCTGACCCGGATCTCCACCACGTCGGCGGCGGCGGTGAGCGCACCGGCGCGCACGCCGACCAGCCCGGTGGGCAGCTGCGGTGCGCAGTGCAGGCCGAAGACCGAGCTGACGTCCTTGAGGCCGCGGGCCGCGATGACCTCGGGCGAACCGGAGGGGAAGCACTCCTCGGACGGCTGGAACAGCAGCCGTACCCGGCCGGGCAGCTCGCCGCGTTCGGCCAGCTGGGCAAGCGCCAGGCCGGTACCGAGCAGGATCGTGGTGTGCACGTCGTGCCCGCAGGCGTGGCAGACCCCGTCGACCGCCGAGCGGTACGGGACGTCCTTGGTGTCCGGCAGCGGCAGCGCGTCGAGGTCGGCGCGCAGCGCCACGACCCGGTCGCCCTCGCCGACGTCGCAGATCACCCCGTTGCCCTTGGGCAGGAACCGGGGCGAGAGCCCGGCCACGGCCAGCTCCCGGGCGACCATCGCGGCGGTCTCGAACTCCTGCCCGGACAGCTCCGGGTGGGCGTGGATGTGCCGGCGTACCGCGACCAGTTCGGCGCCCCGGGCGGCGAGCCACCGGTCGAGTTGGCCCGGTAGCGGATCGGCCCCGGGCGGAGTCTCCGGCCAAGGGGCGACCGAATAGTCGTCGAAGATCACCGAGCGGCCCGAGGCCGCGGGCCTCGGGGTTTGCGCGGGGACGCTCAGCACACTGGTCACGGTCTCTACTTGATCTCGGTCAGCGGGTAACGACTGGGACAGCCTAGACCCAGAATGGTGACGCTGCGCAATCTCATTCCTGTGCCTGCCAGATTGCGCAGTGTTACGAATGCCCTGGTAAGAGCGCTCGGAGACCGGCGAAGCGGGGTGTGCATCCGCATTCATCCCCGACACTGGTCTCACACCTCCTACAACGGGTGACGACCCCGCTGGTCACGTACAGCGAACCTCCATCCGCCGATCGGCAGACCGGCGGTCAGCCTTACCCAAATGCGGTTCCGGGTGCCGGACAGGTCGTGCGCCGTCCGGTCAGAACCGCTCGACCGGTTGATACCGGCCCCACACCTCGCGCAACGACTGGCACACCTCGCCGATGGTGGCGCGCAGCCGGAGCGCGTCTTTCAAGGGGTACAACACGTTCGCGGTACCCGCTGCTGCTTGCCGCAAACGGGACAGAGCCTGCTCGACAGCGGGGTTGTCCCGCTCGGCGCGCAGCTTCGCCAGGCGCTCGGCCTGTGCCGCCTCGATGGCCGGGTCGACCCGCAGCGGCTCGTACGGCTCCTCTTGCGCCAATGCGTACCGGTTGACCCCGACCACGACCCGGTCGCCCGCGTCGATCTCCTGTGCCACCCGGTAGGCGCTGGCCTCGATCTCCCGCTTCTGGAAACCGGCCTCGATGGCGTCCACGGCCGAGCCGTGGTCGAACACCCGGCCCATGAGCTGGGTCGCGTCGTGCTCGATCCGGTCGGTCAGCGCCTCGACCGCGTACGAACCGGCGAACGGGTCAACGATCGCGGTCAGGTCGGTCTCATGAGCGAGCACCTGCTGGGTGCGCAGGGCCAGCCGGGCGGCTTTCTCGCTCGGGAGAGCGATCGCTTCATCATAAGCGTTGGTGTGCAACGACTGGGTGCCGCCGAGCACGGCACCGAGCGCCTGTACCGCCACCCGGATCAGGTTGAGCTCGGGCTGCTGCGCGGTCAGCTGCACACCCGCGGTCTGCGTGTGGAACCGCAGCATCCACGACCTCGGGTCGGTCGCGCCGAACTCCTCACGCATCAGCCGGGCCCACATCCGCCGCGCCGCGCGGAACTTCGCGACCTCCTCGACGAGTGTGGTGCGCGCCACGAAAAAGAACGACAGCCGGGGCGCGAAGTCGTCGACGGCCAGGCCCGCGGCGAGCGCAGCTCGGACGTAGTCGACGCCGTTGGCCAGCGTGAACGCGATCTCCTGGACGGGGGTCGCCCCGGCCTCGGCCATGTGGTATCCGGAGATGGAGATCGTGTTCCACTTCGGGATCTCCGCCCGGCAGTAGGCGAACGTGTCGGCGACCAGCCGCAGCGACGGCTTGGGCGGGAAGATGTAGGTGCCCCGGGCGATGTACTCCTTGAGCACGTCGTTCTGGATCGTCCCGCCCAGCCGGTCGCCGGAGATCCCCTGCTCCTCGGCCACCAGCTGGTACAGCAGCAGCAGGATCGCCGCCGGGGCGTTGATCGTCATGCTCGTGGTGACCTGGTCCAGCGGGATGTCGTGGAAGAGCCGGCGCATATCCTCGATCGAGTCGATGGCCACGCCCACCTTGCCGACCTCGCCGTGCGCGACCGGGTCGTCGGAGTCGTACCCCATCTGCGTCGGCAGGTCGAACGCGACCGACAGTCCGTGGGTACCGGCGGCGAGCAGGTGGTGGTAGCGCGCGTTGGACTCGGCCGCGGTACCGAATCCCGCGTACTGGCGCATCGTCCACGGCCGGCGGGTGTACATCATCGGGTGGACACCCCGGGTGTACGGGTACTCCCCGGGCTCGCCCAGCCGCTCGGTGACGTCCTTCGGCAGGTCCTCGGCCCGGTAGACCGGTTGGAGCGGAAAGCCCGACTCCGCGCGCCGCTCTGTCATGACAGGATCGTAGGCTGAACAAGCGCTCAGGCTGCGGCGGGTGCGACGATCCTCACGGTCAATGGGCGGCTACGAAAAGTCGCGACGCTCCCGGTATGTGACCCTCGACTTTCCCTCTGGGGAGCCAACCAGCAAGATAGGGGGCGATGGTTCCCCTAGCGACGGTTAGAAGCCAGTGACTACCCCGACCTCGACGTGGCACGGCGAACCCCACCCTCCCTCCCCCTCCCAGCGCGCGGTACCCGGCATCACGATCGGCGGCCGGTACCAGTTGCGCGCGGTCATCGGCCACGGCGGCATGGGTACCGTCTGGCAGGCCGCCGACAGCCTGCTGCGCCGCGACGTCGCGGTCAAGGAGGTCCTGCTCCCGCCCGGGATAGCGGCGGAGGACCGCACCGCCATGTACGAGCGGACACTGCGCGAGGCCCGGGCCGCCGCCGCGCTGTCCCACCCGAGCGTCGTGCAGGTCTACGACGTGGTCACCGAGGCCGGCCGGCCGTGGATCGTCATGGAGCTGCTGCACGCCCGTAGCCTCGCCGATCTGATCATCTCGGACGGCCCGCTGGCACCGCGCGCCGTCGCCAAGATCGGGGTCGCCCTGCTCGGCGCGCTGGAGGTCGCGCAGGGCGCGGGGGTACTGCACCGCGACGTCAAGCCGGCCAACGTGCTGATCTGCACCGACGGCCGGTGCGTACTGACCGACTTCGGCGTGGCTCGGATGCCCGCGGAGAGCAACCTCACCACCCCGGGCATGGTGCTCGGCTCGCCGCACTTCATCTCGCCCGAGCGCGCGGTCGGCGGCGCGTTCGGCCCGCCCAGCGACCTGTTCTCGCTCGGCGTCTCGCTGTTCACCGCCGTCGAGGGACGGCCGCCGTTCGACCGGGGCGACCCGTTCGAGACCATGCGCGCGGTCGTCGAGGAGGCACCGGCCCGGCCGGTCCGCGCCGGTGCGCTGGCGCCGGTGCTGTACGGGCTGCTCGAAAAGGACCCGGCCCGGCGCTGGGACGTCGGCCGGGCCCGCCACGTGTTACGGGAACTGCTCGCCGGCCCGCTGGCCAACAACGCCGCGCACCACGTGACCGATCCCTATGCCGTGGTACCCCCGGCACCGGCCCCGCCACCGCGCCTGACCGAGGCACCTAGCGGCCAGATCGGCGGCCGGGCCATGCTCGCACCGGGTGAGCTGCCCACCGACCGGCGGGCGCCGCAGGCGACGGCCGCGGTGGCTGCGGATGCCACCGATCCAGGGAGCGCGGCCGCCCCGCCGGTCGGTCCGGTGGCGCCACCGTTCGGCGCGGCGCCCCCGTCGTTCGGATCCGCGTCGGTCGCGGCCCCGGCGGCGGCCAGCGCGCACGCGGCGAGTCCCGGCCTGGTGACCCGGCTCCGCCGGCTTTCCCCAGGTGTCCGGCTCGGCGTCGCCGGCGGCCTCGCCGTCGCCGTGCTGGCCGTCACGGTCGGCGCCGCCACCATGTTCAGCGGCAACCCCGCCCCGGTCGCCACGCCGACGAAGTCCGCCGCGCCGACCGTGCCGCCCTTCCCGGTCCAGGCATTCCACGACGACGCGCGCGGCTTCACCCTCGACGTACCCGCCGGCTGGACGAAACTGACCGGCGGCACGTACCACGACTTCGTCGACCCGGCCGACCACGGCCGCGCGCTGCGGGTCAACGTGGAGCGGGCCGGCGGTACCGCGGACGACTTCATCAGGGTCGTCGCGAAGGAGCAGGCCAGGCCCGGCAAGTGCGGGCCGTCGTTCACCCAGCTGGCCGAGCGCGACGTGACCCTCGCCGGCCGGCCGGCGGCCGAGCTGGAGTACACCTGCGGTCAGGGTGGCGAAACGCAGCACGTGCTGTGGCGGGCCACGGTCATCGGCGGCAGGGCGTACGAGTTCCGGCTCACGGTCGCCGATAGCCGGTTCGCCGAGAGCCGGGTCATCTACGACCATGCGGCCGAGTCGTACCGCCTGAACAAGTCCAGCTGACCTCCACGCCGTGCTATCAACAGGGGCATGGACGTGGGCGCGCTTCGAGAGCAGGCGGCGGCGTGGCTGGCCGCCGACCCGGATGACGGGGACCGCGCGGAACTACGCAAGGTCCTCGACGGCCTGCCGGACACCGCGGCGGAACTGGCCGACCGCTTCGCGGGCCACCTGACCTTCGGGACGGCCGGGCTGCGCGGCCCGCTGCGGGCCGGTCCCAACGGGATGAACCGCGCGGTGGTACGGGCAGCCGCCGCCGGTCTGGTCCGCTGGCTCGCCCGGTCCGGCGCGCCCGGGCCGGTGGTGATCGGATACGACGCGCGGTACCGGTCCCGCGAGTTCGCCGAGGAGACCGCGCGCGTGGTGACCGGGGCCGGCCGGGAAGCGCTGGTACTGCCCGGGCCGCTGCCGACGCCGGTACTCGCGTTCGCGGTACGGCGGCTTTCCGCCGTGGCCGGGGTGATGGTGACGGCGAGCCACAACCCGCCGCGCGACAACGGGTACAAGGTGTACCTCGGAGCGGCGCTCGGCGGCGACATCGGCGCCGGGGCGCAGATCGTGCCACCGGCCGACGTGGAGATCGAGGCGGCGATCCGTGCCGTCGGACGGCTGGCCGATGTGCCTCTCGGGCCGCCCGGTGCCGTCCTGGGCCAGGATCTCACACAGTCCTATGTGGACAGTGTGGCCGGGGTGGTGGACCGCGACTCGTACCGGGAGCTGGCCGTCGCGTACACGCCGCTGCACGGGGTCGCCGGGCCGGTACTGCGCGCGGCGATGCTCGCCGCCGGATTCCCCGCTCCGTCCATTGTGGACAGCCAGGCCGCACCCGATCCCGACTTCCCGACCGTCTCGTTCCCCAACCCCGAGGAGCCCGGCGCGATGGACCGGGTCACCGCGCTGGCCGGTACCGTCGGCGCGGACCTGGTGATCGCCAACGATCCGGACGGCGACCGGTGCGCGGTCGCGGTACCGGACCGGGGCGGGTGGCGGATGCTGCACGGCGACGAAGTCGGGGCACTGCTGGCCGACCACCTGATGCGCCGGGGCGTCAAGGGCCGGTACGCGACGACAATCGTCTCCTCCTCGCTGCTGCGCGTGCTGTGCGCGGCCCGGGGCCAGCCGTACGGCGAGACGCTGACCGGCTTCAAGTGGATCGTGCGCGCCGGTGCCGACCTGGTGTACGGGTACGAGGAGGCGCTCGGGTACTGCGCCGCCCCCGACCTCGTCCGCGACAAGGACGGGATCAGCGCGGCCCTGCTCGTCTGCGAACTGGCCGCCGGACTGCGCGCCGAGCTGTGTACCCTCGCCGACCGGCTGGACGAGCTGGCCACCGAGTTCGGCGTACACGCCACCGACCAGCTCGCCATCCGGGTCGACGACCTGCGGGAGATCGCGGCGATGATGACCCGGCTGCGGGCCCGCCCGCCGGCCACCCTGCTCGACGAGCCGGTGACCTCGGTCGAGGACCTGCTGCCCGACGCCGACGTGCTGATCCTGCGCACCGGTACCGCCCGGGTGGTGGTCCGGCCGTCCGGTACCGAGCCGAAGCTGAAGGCGTACCTCGAAGTGGTCGAGCCGGCGGCCGACGACCTGCCGGCCGCCCGCGAGCGCGGCGCCGCCTGCCTCGTTGCCCTGCGCACCGAGGTCGCCGCCGCGTTGGGGGTCTGAGATGGACGATGCCGTTCGCAACTACATCGAGGCCATCGTCCCGGAACACCGGCCGTTGTTCGATCGCCTGCACCGGCTGATCCTCGAAGCCCACCCCGACGCCGCCGTGGTCCTCTCCTACCAGATGCCCATGTACCGGGTCGGTCGCCGCCGCCTCTTCCTCGGCGTATGGAAGCACGGGGTGTCGATCTACGGCTGGGATTCCGAGCGCGGCGCCGGCTTCGTCGCCCGCCACCCCGGACTCAAGACGAGCAAGGGGACGATCCAACTGCGGCCCGAGGACGCCGCGGGCATTCCAGACGAGGAATTCCGCGACCTGATGCGGGCCGCCCTGGACGAGTGACCGGTCTCAGAAGACGGCTGGACCGCTCAGAACCGGGGCATGCCGCCGAACTGGCGATCCCCCGCGTCGCCGAGCCCCGGCACGATGAACATCTTCTCGTTGAGCCGCTCGTCGACCGCCGCGGTCACCAGCCGCAGCGGCAGGCCGGAGGCGTCCAGCCGGGCGATGCCCTCGGGCGCGGCGAGGACGCAGAGGATGGTGATGTCGGTCGCGCCGCGTTCGGCGAGCAGCCTGCAGCAGTGCTCCAGCGAGCCACCGGTCGCGAGCATCGGGTCCAGGACGAGCACCGGCAGCCCGGTCAGGTCGACCGGCAGCGACTCCAGGTAGGCCCGGGGCGCGAAGGTCTCCTCGTCGCGGGCCAGGCCGACGAAGCCCATCGACGATTCGGGCAGCAGGGCCAGCGCCGCGTCGCTCATGCCCAGTCCGGCGCGCAGGACGGGCACGAGCAGGGGCGGGTTGGCCACCCGTACCCCCTCGGCGACGTCGACGGGCGTCTGAACCGGGTGGCGCTCGACCGGGATCGTGCGGGTCGCCTCGTAGACCAGCATGGTGGTCAGCTCGTGTAACGCGAACCGGAACGTGCCGGCGTCGGTCCGCTCGTCACGCAGCACGGTCAGCCGGGACCGGGCCAGGGGGTGATCAACTACCAGTACGTCCACGGCGACCATCGTAAGCTGGCCCTATGACACGCACCGTGGCTGATCTGTCCGACGTGGCCCGGTCGGCGGCGACGCTGCGTACCTTCCTGCACGGGCTGCCCGGCGTCGACCAGGTCGGCGCGGAGGCCCGGGCCGGCGCGCTGGCGACCCGGTCCATCAAGACGACGGCCAAGGCGCGGGGTATCGACCTGGCCATCCGGATGATCGACCTGACCACCCTGGAGGGCGCGGACACCCCGGGCAAGGTACGGGCGATGTGCGCCAAGGCGCGCCGCCCGGACCCGAGCGATCCGTCCTGCCCGTCCGTGGCGGCGGTGTGCATCTATCCGTCGATGGTGCGGACCGCCGCTGATGCGGTGGCCGGATCGGGCATCCACGTGGCGAGCGTGGCGACCGCGTTCCCGTCCGGGCAGGCCCCGCCGGCGGTGAAGCTGGCCGACACCAGGGCCGCCGTCGCGGACGGCGCCGACGAGATCGACATGGTACTGAACCGCGGCGCCTTCCTGTCCGGCCGGTACCTCGACGCCTACGAGGAGATCCTCGCGGTGAAGGAGGCGTCCGGGGCGGCCCACCTCAAGGTGATCCTGGAGACCGGCGAGCTGGCGACCTATGACAACGTCCGGCGCGCCTCGTGGCTCGCCATGCTGGCCGGGGCCGACTTCATCAAGACCTCGACGGGCAAGGTGTCGCCGGCCGCCACGCTTCCGGTGACGCTGGTGATGCTGGAGGCGGTCCGGGACTTCCGGGCGGCAACCGGGCAGGTCATCGGCGTCAAACCGGCCGGGGGCATCCGCACCACGAAGGACGCGCTGCGGTACCTGGTCCTGGTCAACGAGACCGTCGGCGAGGACTGGCTCGACCCCGACCGGTTCCGGTTCGGCGCCTCGACCCTGCTCAACGACCTGCTGTTGCAGCGCAACAAGCTGGCGACCGGCCGGTACTCCGGCCCCGACTACGTCACGCTGGACTGATACCCATGCGATTCGAGTACGCACCGGCTCCGGAGTCACCGTCCATTGTGGACATCCGCTCGTCGTACGGGCTGTTCGTCAACGGCGAGTTCACCGACGCCAAGGACGGCGAGCTGTTCAAGACCATCAACCCGGCGTCGGAGGACGTGCTCGCCGAGGTGGCGGCCGCCGGACCGTCCGATGTGGACAGCGCGGTGGCGGCGGCCCGCGACGCGTACGAGAACCGGTGGCGCGACCTGCCCGGCCGGGAGCGCGGCAAGTACCTGTACCGCCTCGCCCGCCTGATCCAGGAGCGTTCGCGCGAGCTGGCGGTCCTGGAGAGCATCGACAACGGCAAGCCGATCCGGGAGTCCCGCGACGTCGACCTGCCGCTGGTCGCCGCGCACTTCTTCTACTACGCCGGGTGGGCGGACAAGCTGCGGTACGCGGTACCCGGCCGGGAGGCGCGGCCGCTCGGCGTCGCCGCGCAGGTGATCCCGTGGAACTTCCCGCTCCTCATGCTCGCCTGGAAGATCGCGCCGGCCCTGGCCGCCGGTAACACCGTGGTCCTCAAGCCGGCCGAGACGACCCCGTTGACCGCGCTGCATTTCGCCGAGATCTGCCAGCAGGCCGACCTGCCGCCGGGTGTGGTGAACATCGTGACCGGCGCTGGCGAGACCGGCCGGCTGCTGGTGGAGCATCCGGGCGTGGACAAGGTGGCGTTCACCGGCTCGACCGAGGTCGGCCGCTCCATCGCGCAGTCAGTCTCCGGCACCCGGAAACGGTTGACCCTGGAGTTGGGCGGGAAGGCCGCCAACATCGTGTTCGACGACGCTCCGGTCGACCAGGCGGTCGAGGGCATCGTCAACGGCATCTTCTTCAACCAGGGGCACGTGTGCTGCGCGGGTTCCCGGCTGCTGGTCCAGGAGTCGGTGGCCGACGAGGTACTCGACACGCTCAAGCGGCGGATGGCGACGCTGCGGGTCGGCGACCCGATGGACAAGAACACCGACGTGGGCGCCATCAACTCGGCCGCGCAGCTGGCCCGGATCCGCGAGCTGTCCGAAGCCGGTACCGCGGAGGGTGCGCAGCGCTGGTCCGCTCCGTGTGAACTGCCGGAGCGCGGATTCTGGTTCGTACCGACGATTTTCACCGGTGTCTCGCAGGCGCACCGGATCGCCCGCGAGGAGATCTTCGGCCCGGTCCTGTCGGTACTCACGTTCCGCACCCCGGCCGAGGCGGTGGAGAAGGCGAACAACACGCCGTACGGGCTGTCCGCCGGGGTCTGGACCGAGAAGGGTTCGCGGATCCTCGCCATCGCCGACAAGCTGCGCGCCGGCGTGGTGTGGGCCAACACCTTCAACAAGTTCGACCCGACCGCGCCGTTCGGCGGGTACAAGGAATCCGGGTACGGCCGGGAAGGCGGCCGTCAGGGGCTGGAGGCTTACCTTGCCTGACCACACCCGTCTCGCCATCCGCAAGACGTACAAGCTGTTCATCGGCGGCGCCTTTCCGCGCAGCGAGTCCGGGAGGTCCTACGTCGTGACGTCGGTGAACGGCGACTTCCTCGCCAACGCGGCGCTCGCCTCCCGCAAGGACGTCCGGGATGCCGTGGTAGCCGCCCGCAAAGCGTTCCCGGGCTGGGCCGGCGCCACCGCGTACAACCGCGGCCAGATCCTGTACCGCATCGCCGAGATGCTCGAAGGCCGGCGGGACCAGTTCATCGCGGAAGTCGGGGGTGAGGCGGCGGCCGAGGTGGACGCGGCCATCGACCGCTGGGTGTGGTACGCCGGCTGGGCGGACAAGCTGGCTCAGGTGTACGGCAACGCCAACCCCGTCGCCGGCCCGTTCTTCAACCTGTCCGCACCGGAGCCGACCGGCGTGGTCGGTATCGTCGCGCCGCCCGATTCGGCCCTGCTCGGCCTGGTCAGCGTGCTCGCGCCGGTGATCGTGTCCGGGAACACCGCTGTGGTGCTCGCGGCAGAGGAGCGCCCGTTGCCCGCGGTCACCCTGGCCGAGGTGCTCGCCACCTCCGACCTGCCCGGCGGCGTGGTCAACCTGCTCACCGGCCGGGTCGCCGAGACGGCGCCCTGGCTCGCCGGGCACATGGACGTCAACGGGCTGGACCTGACCGGGGTCACCGATCCCGAGCTGGCGGCCACCCTGGAGCGGGACGCTGCCGAGAACCTCAAACGGGTGACCCGGCCGCGGGTCGAGCCGGCCGACTGGTACGCCGAGCCGGGTATCGACCGCATGGTGGCATATCTGGAAACCAAGACCGTGTGGCACCCCAAGGGCGTCTGACCCGCCCCTGTCCGACTAGGGTGTGTCTCGCACGTTCCCGTAACCCCTTTCGGAGGTCCTCGTGGCCCGTCAGACCACCGGACAGCGCGACGCGGCGGAGTCCGCGGCCGGCGCGGCCGAGTCCGACCGCCCGGCCGGCGTTGACGAGCTGTGGAGCGCGGTCCGGATCGACCCGGTGGAGATCGCCCTGCCCAAGGGCGTGGGCTACACGCTGCGGGCATACCGGCCGGTCACCGAGGTGACCCCGACCGATGTCTCGGAGCGCGAGGAGGAGGCCTTCCCCGACCGCACCCGGCCGGTTTCCGTAGCGGAGCCGGCCGAGGACGACGAGCTCGACGAAGACGAAGAACTCGAGCTGGACGAGGACGAGGAACTCGACGAAGAGGAAGAAGACGAGGAAGAGGAAGAGGAAGAGGAAGAGGAAGTGGCCGCCGCCGAGCCGGAGGAGGTACCTGTCTTCCTCGGCCGGGCCGGCCGGCTGTACCTGTTCCGCAGCCCCGAGGGCCTGGCGGAGTTCGTCCACTCCGGCGACGAGCACGACCTCAGCCAGCTCGACACCTGGCCGGAGCTGGTGTTGCGGCTGAGCGCCGAGCACGTGGTACCCCTGCCGGAGGACACCTACGAGCTGGACCTGGTCGTGGACAACCTGCGCGGCGGCCGGGACACCTGGGACGCGAGCCTGGTCATCCAGGCCGGCGAGATCGCCCGTGACCTGGGGTACGCGCTGCAGATCGAGCCGATCGTCGCCGCGCTCGCCCCCGGCTCGCCACTCGACGACCTCGACGAGGCGCTGCGCACCATCGAGGGCGGTGGGCTGGGTGGGTTCATGGCCCGGCGGAAGTTGAAGAAAATCGGGGCAGAAGCCGCGCCGCTCGGTTGGCGCACGATTATCGGCAAGATCTCCAGCGTAGTGGACTGGCGCGACTGACCCCTCAGCAGGGAGCATCAGTCCTGGCAACCCGACAACCCCCCGGGGAGGAGGACGACGCCGTGGCGCTCGTACGGGTGTACTGCGGTCTCGGGTCGGCACCGCCGGCGGCAACGCGTAGCTCGGCCGCCGCATGGTTGACAGCAGCGGTGGTCGACGACGCGGGTCGCCTGATCGACGTCTGCGACATCAGCGACGACCCGGTGGGATATGCCGAGTTGGGCGCGCTTCTGGCCGAGCGCTCCGGCGGTACCGCCGGCATCGCCGTCGCCGCCGACAGCGCCGACCACCAGGTCACCCTTCTGCTCGCGGCGGCCGGGCGTCCGCTGGCGATCGCCGAAGAGGAGTTGCTCGACAGCTACGCGGAGCAGTTCGGCGACGACGAGTCGTTCGAGGAGGTCCAGGCACCCTCCGGTGAGCGCCGCGCCGTCGGCCTGGCCCGGGCGTTGCAGGCCGGTGCGCTGGCGGCGTCGACGCATGGTGCGCCGCGCGAACTCATGGCGCTGCGGCCGGTACTGGCGGCACATGCCGCGCTCGCCACCGGACGGCAGGGCGCCGCCATGGCGCTGCGCGAGGTGTTACGGGAGCTGTACCCGGCCGCGCTGCGGGCATACCCCGACCCGGCCGAGCCGGTGCCGCTGGCGATCCTCGACGCGCTGCCCGAGCCCGGGCTGCTCGCCGGGCCGGGCACGCGGGGACGGGAGAACGCGGTCGCTTCGTCGCTCGCCGATGCCGGCGTGGTGGACCTGCAGACGGTCACCGACGCGATCGCCTCGCTCCGCATCGCCATCGGCGAGACGCCTCGCCGGGCCGGGATCGGCAAGACGCTGACGGCCGCCGTCGCGGAGACGGTACAGCACGCTGTCGCCGCCGTACGCGCCTGCGACAGCGGGGTCACCGCACTCGTCGGGCTGCTCGCGGAGAAGGCGACGCCGATACCCTCGACGGCCCGACCGCCGGTCCCCGCCGCGCGGCCGGCACCGGCTCCCTCCGCCCCGCTCCGCGCGATCCGCCCGGAATCCGGCGAGCCGCTCCCCCGCGAGCCGCTCCCCCGCGAGCCGCTCCCCCGCGAGCCGGTCCTTCCGACGCGCCGCGAGCCCGCCGCCGCCCCGCCCGAGCGGGTGGCCCCGGCCGCGGCCCTGCCACCGACGGCCCGCCCCGGCTTCAGCTACCCGACCGCGCCAGGGGCGGCAGCCGCGCTGTCCAGCGCCCGGGCGGCCGCGATCCCGACGCCCCGCGCCGCAGCCGAGCCGCGCCGCGGCAGCGAACCGCCCCGGACCGCCCAACCGTCCCGCATCAACGAGCCGCCCCGCATCAACGAGCCGCTTCGCGCCCCTGAGCCGCCGCGGATGCCCGAACGACCCCGGATGCCGGAGTCGCGGCGGCTCGCGCCGGACATCCCGCCGCCCGGCTCGCGCAGCGACTGGCCGCTGAACACGAGCGCGCCGAGCTTCTCCGACCAGGCGACGTTCACCGACCCGGTGGCGGTGTCCGACACCGCCAACTATCCGCCGGTACGCGAGCCCGAGCCGGCCCCGGAACCGCAGCGCAACAGCCGGGTCACCCCGCCATGGCAGGCGGACGACCTGCCCACCGAGCCGCCGACGCTGCGCCTTGTCGAGCCGGCTCCGGTCGCGCCGGCCGGCGACTACGGCCGCGATCCGCTCGCCGGTACCCCCGCGCTGCGCCTGGTCGGCGGCGACCCCGGCACGACGGCACTGGACCGGCCGATCAGCCCGCCGCCCAACGACGCGGGTGACGGCGATCTGCTGATCTTCGCGCAGGCGTCGGCCTGGTTCACCGGGCACGTCGAGGACACCGAGCCGGCCGAACTCAACTGGGACAACCCGGCCGACCTCGGCTGGCGGGCCGCTGAGCGGGCCACCTCCCCGATCCTGGGCGAGGAGACCACGGCCGGCCTGCCCCGCCGGGTACCGCAGGCGAACCTCGTCCCCGGCTCGCCCTTGCCCCCGGCCGAGGACCAGCCGCTGCGGATCGTCCGCGACCCCGCGGCCATGGCCCAGCACACCACCGGCTACTTCCGGGGATCGCGGCGGGGCGAAGAGGTCCGCGGGTTCGCCCTCGGCGGGCGGCCGGGCCGGGAAACCGCCGGCGGTTGGGACTTCAGCCGCGAGGGCTGGGAGGACGACGACAACCCCGACCGCGGGTACGAGTACCACTCAGCGGCCCGTCGCTGAAGTCGTACCACGGTACCGGCGGCCGACCCCGTCGCCCGGTGTTGTTACGCACACTCGCCCAACTTGACGAGGTGGCGTAAGAGCGAGATAGATTCCCGTGCGTGGTGTGGCACACAGAGCAGACGCGCGGGCTTACCCGGCGTCGTGTGCTCACCACGGGCGTACTCGGCGGGGTCGCGGCCGCCGCGGCGGCGTATACCCGCGAGACCGGCTCGATACCCGCTCCCCGGTCCCTGCCGACCGGCGACGACCTGGTGTTCGGCGCGAGCCTGGAGCTCACCGGTACCGGTTCCGTCGCGGGCCTCGCGCAGTCCACCTGCGCGGCCGCCGGCGCTGGCGTCAGGCCGGCGCGCCCGCCCGCTGCCGGCGCATGGTCAGCACGTACTCGACGAGCGAAATGAGCACCTGCTTGGTCGACTCGCGGCTGCGCGCGTCGCAGGACACGACGGGTATGTCGGGCGGGACGGCGAGGGCGTCGCGGACGTCCTGGGCGCTGTGGTACTGCACGCCGTCGAAGCAGTTGATCGCGACCAGGTACGGCAGCCGCCGGTGCTCGAAGAAGTCGATGGCGGCGAAGCAGTCGGCCAGCCGACGGGTGTCCACCATCACGACGGCGCCGATCGCGCCCCGGACCAGCTCGTCCCACATGAACCAGAACCGGGTCTGCCCGGGCGTGCCGAACAGGTAGAGGATCAGATCGCGGTCGATCGAGATCCGGCCGAAGTCCATCGCGACCGTGGTCGTCACCTTGCCGGGTACCTGCCGGGTGTCGTCCACCCCCTCGCCCGCGGAGGTCATGATCGCCTCGGTGGTCAGCGGGGTGATTTCGGAGACGGAGCCCACGAGCGTGGTCTTGCCCACCCCGAAACCGCCGGCGATCACGATCTTCGCCGACGTCACCCGCCCCGTTGTCGGGCGATGCGCCATGTCAGAGCTTGCGAAGTCCACTCAGCACCCTCTCCAGCAATTCTGTGCCAACCGCGTCGTTGTTGTTGGTATCGAACGAGGTCGGTTCGTACACCGCCACGAGTCCCTCGGCGGCCATGTCGGCGATGAGGACCCGGGCCACGCCCAGCGGAAGCTTCATCTGTGCCGCGACCTCGGCGAGCGACTGCAGCCGCCCGTCGCACAACGACGCGATGTACTGCTGTTCCCGGCCGTGTTGCGGCCCGCCCGGCCCGACCGTGTTGCGGCCCCGTACGGTGGTCTCGACGAGCGCCTCGAGGGCGATCTCCAGCCGAGGCCGGGTCCGACCGCGGGTGACGGCGTACGGCCGGACCAGCGCACCCGTCGGTTCGTCGCGTTCGGCCACTATCGCCGTTCACCTCCTCAACATCGGTCTCACCCAAAGGTTTCTTGCCTTGCGACGCCTAGCCGAGCATCCCGGCGGCGGCCCGCGGGGACGGGGTCAGCGCGTCGCCCACCCGGTCCACCAGCAGCGCCATCTCGTAGCCGACCTGGCCAACGTCGCAGTTGCGGGCGGCCAGGACGGCGAACGACGAGCCGTCCGAGATGGACATGAGGAACAGGAAGCCGTTGTCCATCTCCACGACCGTCTGGAGTACCGCACCGCCCTCGAAGCAGCGGGAGGCACCCTGGGTCAGGCTCACCAGCCCGGAGGCGATCGCCGAAAGCTGGTCAGCGCGGTCCCTCGGCAGATCCCGGGATGCGGCGAGCAGCAGGCCGTCCGCCGACACGGCGACCGCGTGGGCGACGCCGGGTACCCGATCGGCGAAGTTGGCCAGAAGCCAGCCGAGATCCTGCGTAGTTGTCATGCTTCCTGCTCCTTGCCGCCGTGCGGGGGATTCCCGGGGGTCGTCGACTCCGGGTTCTTGGCGTCGTCTCCGGTTCGGGTGCGACCGCGTTGCACGCCGCGATGGTACGCGGAGAGCAGACCGCGAACCTGCTCCGGTGAGCGCCGGTTGGCGGTGGTCGCGACTTTCTCCACGCCGCCGGGGACGAGCTGGGCCATTGGTACCCGGCGCGGCAGGCCGGACGACGTGGTGCCATCCACCTGCGGGTCTGCGGCTTGCGAGGCGGCCAGCCAGCCGTCGTCCGCCGCGCTCTCCCAGCTCTGCTCCGGCTGGGGCGTCCGCGTCGGGAGGGTACCGGCGCCGTTCGGCGAGTAGGCGACCGGTACGGCGGGCGGTGGCGGCGCCGGCGGCGGTACCAGCGGCGGCGGTACGAACGGCGGCGGTACCAGTGGCTGCTGAGCCATCGGCTGCTGGGCCATCGGCTGCGGCGCAACCGGCGGCGCGGCAGGCGGCGGGGCGGCCGGTGCCGGAGCGGCTGGACCCGGCGGCTGCTGCGTCACCGCGTTCTCCGGGTTGCGCGGGCGCGTGCGGAACCAGGCCGACTCCAGCTCCTGGAAGATCGGCAGTTCCATGGTCTGGTCGGCGTACGCCTTCACCCGCGCGGGCTGCGGTGCGGCCAGACGCTGCTCGGCCGGCTGCTGGGGCAGCGGGGCGGGTGCCGGCGGCGGGGTGCCGACGTGCTGCTGGCCGCCCGCGCCGATGTTCCAACCGGTGCTCGGCGGCTCCTCCTGGTCGGGCCGGATCCGCGGGATCTCGGACGTGATGTCCAGCGCCTTCGCCAGCTCCTCGGGTACCGGCGGAGCGGGCGCCTCGGCGGTACCGGACTCGGCGGCTTGCGCCGACGGTACCGGTGGCCAGGCGGGCGGCGGCGGGGCGGGTACCGGCGGCGCAGCCGGCCGGTCCTCGACCACGTCGGCCTCGACCGCGTCGATCACCCCGGTGCCGTCCTGCTGGACCGGCCGGGCTTCGGGTGAGGCCGGCACCTGGCGCGGGATGCGCCGCTCGTCGTCGGTCAGCTCACCCTCGACCGGCCGCTCGACGGCCCGCCGCTGCGGCAGCGGGTCACCGGGCTGGACGAACCCGGGCGCCGTGCGGCGCGGGGTGAACAGGTCGGCACCGTTGGGGCTGCCGGCCGCGCCGGTCAGGTCGGACCACGGCGGCAGGTGGGGCGACCCGGGGCGGGCGTGCCCCCGGCCGTTGCCGGCGTCGCCGTTGAAGCCGGCCGGCGGACCGCCGGCGAACCCTGCGGGTACCGCGGGTGGTCCGGCGTAACCGCCGGGGCCTCCGCCGAACCCGCCCATCGAGGGGCCGGGGGCCAGCGGCGAGGTGAACGGGGCCCGCGGCTGGTTCGGCGGTACCGGCCGCGCCGCGGTCGGCATCTCGCGGACCAGCGGGGTACCCGCCGGCGCCCCGCGCCCAGCCAGCGCGCGCGGTACCAGGACCGACGTCGGCAGCAGCACGTCGGCGACCGTGCCCCGCTCGGGGGCCGGGCGCAGCTCGACCTTGACGCCGTGCCGGGCGGCCAGCCGGGCGACCACGACCAGGCCCATCATCCGGGACACCGCAACGTCGACCATCGGCGGCGTGGCCAGCCGCTCGTTCAGCTCGGCGAGCTGGTCGGGCGAGACGCCGATGCCGTGGTCCTCGACGTAGAGGACGGCACGGTCGCCGAACCGGCGCGCCTCGACGATGACCGTCGAGTCCGGCGGGGAGAACGCCGTCGCGTTGTCGAACAGCTCGGCGACCAGGTGGACCAGGTCGTTGACCGCGTGCGAGGCGACCTCGATGTCCCGGTCGATGACCCCGAACTCGATCCGCGTGTAGTGCTCGACCTCGGACTGGGCCGCGCGCAGCACGTCGATCAGGGCGGCCGGCTCGCGCTGCACCCGGGTCGAGTCGGCGCCCGCGAGCACGAGCAGGTTCTCGTCGTTGCGGCGCATCCGGGTGGCCAGGTGGTCGAGCTGGAAGAGCTCGGCCAGCCGGTCCGGGTCCTCCTCGCCGCGCTCCAGGCGGTCGAGGTGGCCGATCAGCCGGTCGACCAGGATCTGCGAGCGGCGGGCCAGGTTGACGAACATCGTGGACACCGAGGAGCGCAGCGCCGCCTGCTCGGCCGCGGTCCGCACCGCCTCCAGGTGTACCGCGTTGAACGCCTCGGTCACCTGGCCGAACTCGTCGCGGCTGCGGACCGGCAGCGGCTCGGCGATCTGCTGTGCGACCTCATGCGGGGAAAGCTGGGTGGACAGCGTGGGATCACGCAGCCGGGCCACCGCCTGCGGCAGGCCGAACTGGGCGACGCCGAGCGCGCCGTGCCGCAGTTCCCGCAGCGAGCGGGCCATCGACCGGGCGACCAGCCAGGCGATCAGTACCGCGAACAGGACCAGCGCGGCGAGCAGCCCGCTGTCCAGGTAGACCTGCGCCTGCGCGCTGTCGCGCAGCTTCTTCGCGTCCAGGCCGGTCTGGTCGTCGATCGCCTTCTCGACCTCGCGGACCTGGTTGGACCACCCGATCATCGCCTTGTCCCACTGGTCGGCGGTGAACGAGAGGGCCAGCTTGTCGGGGATCTTGCGGATCTCGGTCGCGTAGATGCCCGCCTCGCGCACGTCCGGGCCGGAGATGCGCTGCTCCTGCAGGTTGAGCTGGCCCGGGGTGGCGACCACCTTGAACGCGGCGAGCGCCTGCTCCTGGCCCTTGAGAGTACCGATGAACTCGTCGAGCGACTGCGCGGTCAGCTCCCGCGCGTCGAGGATCCGCAGGACCTTGATCCGCTCCTGCGAGACGTACTCCTTGTACTGGGAGACAGCGGCCCCGGCGCGCATCTCGTAGCTGAGCGCGGAGTCACCGGCGAGCTGGGCGGCCGAATCCCGGATCGCCAGCAGGCTGGAGATCAGGTTCGTGTACCGGTCGATCGCGCTGCTCGGCGGTACCTGCGCGCTGTCGCCCCTGCTGATCTGCTGGCGCAGCGTGCCGACCGAGTTGAGCCCGTCGTCGATCGTCGCGAACAGCGCGCCGAAGTTCGCCGGCAGGCCGGTCAGCGCGGCCCGGTGGGCTGTGTAGTCGTGCGCGGCGTCGTCGCTCGCCGTGACCAGGCTCTGGAACTCCGCCGTCGCGTTCTTCTTCTCGCCCGAGTCGTTCGAGGCCAGCATGATGGTGACCGCGGCCCGCTCGTTCTGCAGGTTGTGCACCAGCCGGCCGGTGTCGCCGGTCACCCCGGCGAGGATCCGCGCCCGGTCGGCGTTGTGCGCGGTGCCGATGTTCGCCGCGAGTGCACCGAACCCGACGACCACGGTCGCCAGGGTCGGTACCAGCATGATCAGGCCCAGCTTGAACCCGATCGACCGGTCCCCGAGGTAGCCGACCAGCCGCCGCATAACTGACCGGGCGGATCCGCCGCCCGTGGTTGGTCGCTTGGTCACCTCTCCCGCCCCTTCGCGTCGGAGCCCCGCGATCGATGAGCACCTTCAAAGGGCCGACCCGGACGGGTCGGACCTTCGAGATTCCACCATGTCGCGTAAGAAAGAGAAAGCCCAGCGGGGTACAGATCGAACCAGTGATCGACAGGATGGGTCGATCCGCCGCGATGGGACCGTCCGGAGCTACACAGGGTGACCGACTGACTCGCAGTAATTCGGTACATAGCTCGCTGACTCGGCCTTCTTCCGGGGACGGTGCCGCTCCGAGTCTGCCATGCTTGCCGACCCACCGAACCGGACGAACGGAGGGATCAGCCCAACAGCTTGGCGTAGGCGGGTTTAATGACTTCGTTGATCAGTACGAGCCGCTCGTCGAACGGTATGAACGCACTTTTCATCGCATTCACCGTGAACCATTGTAGTTCACTCCAGCCATACCCGAAAGCCTCCACCAGCAGGGCCAGCTCGCGCGACATGGAGGTACCGCTCATCAGCCGGTTGTCGGTGTTCACGGTGACCCGGAAGCGAAGGTCGCGCAGCAGCCCGATCGGATGCTCGGCGATCGACGCCGCGGCGCCGGTCTGCACGTTGGACGACGGGCACAGCTCCAGCGGGATCCGCTTGTCGCGGACGTAGGCGGCCAGGCGCCCGAGCACGTTGCCGGTGATGTCGTCGACGATGCGTACCCCGTGCCCCAGCCGGTCCGCGCCGCACCACTGCAGGGCCTGCCAGATGCTGCGCAGCCCGAACGCCTCGCCCGCGTGGATGGTGAAGTGGAAGTTCTCCCGCTGGAGGTACTCGAAGGCGTCCAGGTGCCGGGTCGGCGGGTACCCGGCCTCGGCGCCGGCGATGTCGAATCCGACCACGCCGAGGTCCCGGTACCGGACGGCCAGCTCGGCGATCTCCATCGACCGGGCCGCATGGCGCATCGCGGTGAGCAGGGTGCCCACCCGGATCGGGGTACCCGCCTGCGCCGCGTCCGCGCTGCCGTCCCGGAACCCGGCCAGCACCGCCTCCACCACCGCGTCCAGCGTCAGCCCGCGTTCGAGGTGCTGCTCGGGGGCGAAGCGCACCTCCGCGTACACCACCCCGTCCGCCGCGAGGTCCACCGCGCACTCGTAGGCCACCCGGTGCAGCGCCTGCGCGGTCTGCATCACCGCCACGGTGTGCGCGAAGGTCTCCAGGTACCGCTCCAGCGAACCGGAGTCGGCGGCGCTCGCGAACCAGTGCCGTAGCGCGACCGGGTCGCCGGCCGGCAACCGGTGACCGACCGGCCCGGCCAGCTCGAGGACGGTGGCCGGGCGCAGGCCACCGTCGAGGTGGTCGTGCAGCAGGGCCTTAGGGGCCTTCACTATTTCGTCATGGGTGGGTGCGACCATGGGCTGACACTAAACCGGGGAGGCACGATGCTCGCCGACGTACTGGCTTTCCTGCGCTGTCCGGTCTGCCGGTTGGACCTGACCGGGCTCGACAGCACCGTGCGCTGCCCGCGCGGGCACAGCTTCGACCGGGCCAAGCAGGGATACGTGCACCTGACCGCCAACCCGGTCGCGCACTCCGGCGACAGTCCCCGGATGGTGGCGGCGCGCACCGCGTTCCTCGCGGCCGGGCACTACGACTTCCTCGCCGCCGCGCTCGCCGAGACGGTGCCCGCAACCGCCGGGCTGGTGGTGGACGTGGGCGCGGGCACCGGGTACCACCTGGCGGCCGTCCTGGACACGCACCCGGACGCGGTCGGGCTGGCCGTCGACGTGTCCAAGCCGGCGCTGCGCCGGGCCGCGCGGGCCCATCCCCGGATCGGGGCGGTCCTGGCCGACGCCTGGCTGGGGCTGCCGGTCGGCGACGGCGCGGCCGCGCTACTCCTGAATGTCTTCGCGCCCCGCAACGGCCCGGAGTTCGCCCGCGTGCTGGCGCCCGACGGCGTCCTGCTCGTGGTCACCCCGACCGGCGATCACATGGGCGAGCTGGTCACCGCGCTGGGCCTGCTGACCGTCGACCCGGCCAAGGAGGAGCGGGTCGCGGCGAGCCTGCTCCCGTGGTTCGCCGAGCAGGGGTCCAAGACCTACGAGAAGTCGCTGTTATTGAGTCGCGCGGAGATCGCCGGGCTGGTAGGGATGGGTCCCAGCGCCTGGCACCTCGACCCGGGCGAGCTGTCCGCCCGGATCGCTCCGCTGCCCGAGCCGGTGCCGATCACCGCCCGGGTCCGGCTCTCCAGGTATTCACAGGTACCCCTGAGACGCTGATCGGGGGCTGTCCTCAGGGTCGGTTGGGGGGCGCCCCCGGATGGTGGCGCAGGGCGCTCGGCCGGAAGGCTGACAAGAGGATTCGGGTGGGCGCGGAGCGGGAGGCGACCGCATGGCGGACGGGCTCATCGCACGGTTGGGGCGCTGGTGCTTCCGGCGCAGATGGTGGGTACTGGCGATCTGGATCGTCGCGATCGCCGGCGGGGTGCTGTCCGCGGGTCCGGTGTTCAACGGGCTGACCGGCGGCGGCGGGCCGTCGTCGCTCGAGTCCATCCAGGCCAACCGGGTGCTGTCCGACAACAGCGACAAGGGCGCGACGATCGCCGCCGTCATCGACCAGGTCGATCCGACGGCCGGCGCGGTACGCGACGCGGTCCGGTCAGCCGCCGACGACGTCACCCGGATCTCCGGGGTGAAGAGCGTGAGCACCCCCTACGACCCAGGGGTACCACCGGCCCGCGCGGCCGCCCAGATCGCCCGGGACCACCGGGCCGTCCTCGTCAACATCCAGCTCCGGCAGCTGGACAAGGTGACCCGCCACGACACCTCGGCCGCGGTCACCGACCGGCTGCACAACCTGCGCCAGACGCTGGTCGCCGCCGGACAGGCCGGCGCGCAGATCCGGGTCGGCGGCGGCGCGGCCCTCAACCAGCAGGCCAACGACGCGGTACAGCAGGACCTGACCCGGGCCGAGGAGATCTCGCTGCCGATCACGCTGGTGATCCTGGTCTTCGTGTTCGGCGGCCTGGTCGCGGCCGGGCTCCCGGTCCTCGCGGCGGTCGTCTCCGCCGCCTCGGTGATGAGCGTCCTGCTGCTCTTCGCCCAGTTCACCGACCTGGACAACAACGCGGTCACGGTCGTGAGCCTGCTGGCGCTCGGCCTGTCCGTCGACTACGGGCTGCTGCTCGTCGGCCGGTACCGCGAGGAGCTGGGCGCCGGCCACCCGCCCGACGTCGCGATCGCGCGCGCCTGGGCAACCGCCGGCCGCACGATCTTCTTCAGCGCGCTGACCGTCGCCGCCGCGATGACGGGGCTGTTGCTGTTCGGCGTGACCGGGCTGTCCGCGCTCGGTGCGGCGGGGATCTCCATCGCGCTGGTCGCCATGCTCGTCTCGCTCACGTTCACGGCGGGGCTGATCGGGCTGGGCAAGCGCTGGATCAGGCCATCCAGGCGGGCGGCCCGCCGGATCGCCCGGTACGGCGACGCCGCCGAGGTCGGCTTCTTCGCCCGGCTGGCTCGCATCGTACAACGCCGCCCGTTGGTCACCGTGCTGGCCACCGGCGCGGCCCTGGTCGGCGCGGGCGCGCCGCTGCTCGCGACGAGCATGCACCTCGACGACGTGAACAGCCTGCCCCGGTCGCTGGAGGCGGTGACCGTCGCGCACGATCTCGCCGACCGCTTCAACATGGCCACCACGCCGGCCGTGGTCGTGGTCGCCCGCAGCGACCCGGCCAGCCTCGACTCGTGGGCCGCCCGCTGGTCGGGTACCGCGGGCGTCAGCCGCGTCGCGCCGGCCGAGCAGGTCGGGCCGGGCGTCGCCGTGGTGGACATCGATGTTGCCGGCGATCCGGAGGGGGCGACCGCACGGGCGCTGGTCGACAAGGTCCGGGCGGACCGGCCGACCGCCGAATCCTGGGTCACCGGCGACGCGGCGTTCCTCAACGACCTGCTCGGCCTGCTCGGCCAACGGCTGCCCTGGGCCGTCGGGGTCACCGTGCTGGGCATGGTGGTACTGCTGTTCGCGATGACGGGTTCCCTGGTCGTACCGGTCAAGGCCGTCGTCATGAACGTGGTCTCCCTCGGCGCCACGTTCGGCGTGATGAGCGCGGTGTTCGAGCACGGGTTCCTGGCCAAGCAACTCGGCCTGATCACCGTCGCCGGGCTCAACCCGTTCGTCGTGGTGATCGTGTTCGCGTTCGCCTTCGGGCTGTCCATGGACTACGAGGTGTTCCTGCTCAGCCGGATCAAGGAGTACGCCGACCGGGGGTTGGAGATCGACCATGCGGTACGCCGGGGGCTGCAGAACTCCGGGCGGATCATCACCTCGGCCGCGCTGCTCATGGTGATCGTCTTCGGCGCCTTCGCGCTCGCCCGGACCGGCACCATCCAGCAGGTCGGCCTGGGGTTGGCGGTCGCGGTCGCGGTGGACGCGACGATCGTCCGGTGCGTGCTCGTACCGGCGACGATGACGCTGCTCGGCCGGTTCAACTGGTGGGCGCCGGGCTGGCTGCGCCGGCTGCACGAGCGGGTCGGGCTGCCCGAGGCCCGGTTGGCGCACCTGCCCGGCGGGCAGCCGGTGCCCGATGCCGAACCGGTCGAGGCGCAGCCGGAACCCGCGCTGAACTGACCCCGGGGGGTACGGGGGGTCGCCGGCCGGGCCGATACGGGGGTTCGGCCCGGCCGGCGCCACGCCTACGTGGAGAGGTCGATCTCTTCCCAGCCGGGCGGGGGGTCGTGGAACGGCCCGTGGAACACCACCGCCCATTCCAGCGCCCACCGCCGCTGCCCGATCGCGTTGGAGTCGATGAGCCCGGGCAACGGCAGCTGGCGGTGCTCCGCCGCGAGGTACGCCCAGTCGAGGCAGTAGTACAGGTCCAGCTGGGCGGCCGCCTCGACCGGATCCCGGGGTACCGACAGCACCCGCGACCGCCACCCCGCGTACCCCTCCCCGCGCGGAAGGTCCGGAAAGAACTCGGCCACGTTCTCGGTACCCGGAGCCGCCGGGTCGAGCCACTTCACCATCGACAGCAGCCAGGCGAGCGCGGCCAGCGCCTCGGAGTGCAGCATGAACGAGCGCACGTCGCCGTCCCGGGAGGCCACGAAGTGCCACTCCGGCTGGGTCAACCGGTCCAGCAGGTGCGCCTCGAGCAGCCAGCTCATGGCCAGCCGGGACGGCATCCCGAAGGCGCAGCCTAGTACCACGTTGAGGACGGCCGCCCGGCCTTCGAGCTCCTCCCGCGGTCGCAGCTCCACCTCGTCGCCGGGCTCCCACACGAGCGGGAAGTTGTCCGGCGGCATCGGCAGCCGCAGCCGGTACACCTGTTCCAAGCTCTCGGCCCGGACGATTCTCGGGTCGGGTGCCGGGACGCGCATGGGTGCACGGTACGTCAGAGCAACCGGATCAGCGCGGCTGTACCCGCCGCCACCGCGACCACGACGAGAAACGGCGCGCGCAGCGGCAGCGCGACCGCACCGGCGGCCACGCCGGCCAGGCGCGCGTCGATTACCAGGCAGGATCCGGTGGCCAGGGTCTGGATCGCGGTCAGCGCGGCGAGCAGCGCCACGGGCGCGGCGACGATGCCCGGTACCCCCGCTGGGACGACCGGAACGAGCGCCACGGCGATGGCGGCGGCCGCGTCAGGCTATCCGCTCCAGGATCAGCGGTCCGGGGGCCGGCGCCGTGTCCGCGATCACCACCGCACCGTCGGCCGCCGCGCGCGCCGCGTCGATCCGGGCGGCGTCGTCGGTACGCAGTTCGTAGAGCGGGTCGCCGGCGGCCACCCGGTCGCCGGGCTTGCGGTACAGGACCACCCCGGCGCCCGCCGATACCGGGTCCTCCTTGCGGGCCCGGCCGGCACCGAGGCGCCAGGCCGCCACGCCGATGCGGTACGCGTCGACCGCGGTCATGTATCCGTCCACTGTGGACCGGACGACCTCGGTCTCGGGGGCGCGCGGCAGCGACGCGTCCGGGTCGCCGCCCTGCGCCCTGATGAGCGCGCGCCAGGAGTCCATCGCGCGCCCGTCCGCCAGCGCCGCCGTGGGATCGGCGTCGGGCAGCCCGGCCGCGGTCAACATTTCCCGGGCGAGCGTGAGGGTCAGCATGACGACGTCGGGCGGCCCGCCGCCGGCCAGTACCTCCACCGACTCGGCCACCTCGACCGCGTTACCGACGGCCCAGCCGAGCGGCGTCGACATGTCGGTCAGCAGCGCGACGGTCCGCACGCCGTGGGCGCCGCCCAGCTCCACCATCGTGCGGGCCAGCTCCCGTGCCCGGTCGGCGTCCTTCATGAACGCTCCCGAGCCGACCTTCACGTCCAGGACCAGGCTCGCGGTGCCTTCGGCGATCTTCTTGCTCATGATCGAACTGGCGATCAACGGGATCGACTCGACGGTACCGGTGACGTCGCGCAGCGCGTACAGCTTCCGGTCAGCCGGCGCGAGCCCTTCCCAAGCTGCGCAGATCGCCCCGCCGACCTCGCGCAGCTGGCGCAGGAACTCGGCGTTGGACAGCCGGCTGCGGAACCCGGGGATCGATTCCAGCTTGTCCAGCGTGCCGCCGGTGTGCCCGAGTCCCCGGCCGGACAGCTGCGGTACCGCCGCCCCGCACGCGGCCACCAGCGGCGTCAACGGCAGCGTTATCTTGTCGCCGACCCCGCCGGTCGAGTGCTTGTCCACGGTCGCGCGGTCCACTGTGGACAGATCCAGCCGTTCCCCGCTCGCGATCATCGCCGCGGTCCACCGGGCGATCTCGCCCGGCGTCATGCCGCGCAGCAGGATCGCCATGGCGAGCGCCGCCATCTGTTCCTCGGCCACCTCGCCCCGGGTGTACGCCGCGATGACCCAGTCGATCTGCTCGTCGGACAGCGTCCCGCCATCCCGTTTCGTGAGGATCACATCGATCATGTTCACGGGACCCACCTCGGCATGCCGGCCGGGCCGTTGCCGGTACCGGCCCAGAACGTCGCACCGTCGGCGTCCACCACGACCACCCGGGTCGTGCGCAACCGGCCCCACGCGACGGCGTCGTCGGCACGCGCCCAGGTCGGTGCCTCCTCCAGGATCCCGGCCGGTTCACCGGTGTGCAACGAGCGCTCCCAGTACCCGGTCCACACCCGTTCCCCACCGGCCATGTCGGGGTGCACGAACACGGTCCCCCGGCCCTGGTACTCCCGCAGCCGGGCCGGCAGCGACGGCGCCCGGTCCAACTCGACGGCGTCGAACGCGTAGGGCAGCAGCAGGCTCACCGGTACCGGTGCGGGCTCGGCGTCCACCAGGCAGTCCGGCCCGCCGTGCTCCCACAGCAGTTGCCGGCACCGCCCGCACGGCATCAGCGGTACCCCGTCACCGTCCACACAGGACACTGCGACGAGCTGTCCACCGCCGCTGTCGACGAGCGCGGACACCAGACCGCACTCGGCGCACAGGGTCAGCCCGTAGCTCGCGTTCTCGACGTTGCACCCAGTGACGACCCGGCCGTCCGCGACGAACCCGGCCGCGCCGACCGGAAACTGCGAGTACGGCGCGTACGCCCGGCGCATGGCCACGGTGGCGGCGCGGCGCAGTTCGACCCAGTCGATCTCGGACACGACCGGTCAGCCCTTCACGTACGGCTGCCCGTCGGCGGCCGGCGCCCGGACCCGGCCGACCAGCCCCGCGACCGCGACGATGGTCGCCGCGTACGGCAGCATCTGCAGGAACTCGCTCGGGATCGCGCTGCCGACCAGCGGCAGGTACCCGGCCAGCGCCGTGGTGAACCCGAACAGCAGCGCGGCCATCGTGGCGCCGACCGGGCTCCACCGGCCGAAGATCAGGGCGGCCAGCGCGATGAAGCCCTTGCCGCCGGTCATGTTGTTGGTGAAACTGCCGACGTCGCCGATGGTCAGCGAGGCGCCGCCGATACCCGCGATGACGCCGCCCAGCAGCACGTTGCGGTACCGCGTGCCGCGCACGCTGATGCCCACGGTGTCGGCGGCGGTCGGGTGCTCGCCGACCGCGCGGGTACGCAGTCCCCACCGGGTGTGGAACAGCCCGAAATGCACGGCGAGCACCAGCAGGATCGCCAGGTACCCGAAGATGTTGGACTGGAACAGTGCCGGCCCGATGATCGGGATGTCCACGAGCCCCGGGATTCGCCAGGTCGGGAACGTCGGCGGGAAGTTGTACTTGTCCCCGTGCTGCTGCATCAGCTGGGTGAACAGGAAGCCGGTCAGGCCCAGCGCCAGCACGTTGAGCACGACGCCGAGGACGACCTGGTCCACCAGGTACCGGATGGCCAGCACGGCGAGCAGCAGCGCGATGAAGACGCCACCGAACGCGGCGGCCACCAGCCCCGCCCACGCGGACGCGGCGACGGTACCCACGAGGGCGGCCATGAACGCGCCGGTCAGCAACTGCCCCTCGATCGCCACGTTGATCACCCCGGACCGCTCGCACAGCACGCCGCACAGCGCCCCGAGTACCAGCGGCAGCGCCGCCTTGACCGTCGCCTGTGCGGTGCTGCCCAGCGGCATCGCCTGGCCGGCGACCTGCCAGCACAGGAACGACAGCACGACGCAGGCCAGCGCCAGGCCGGACAGCCAGCGCAACCCGCGGTCGGCCCGACCGGTCAGCAGCGCTGCACCGGCGAGCGCGCACAGGATGCCGAAGGTTGCCGCACCGGCCTTGGCGGGCACCGAGATGCCCGCGCCGACCGAGCTGGTACCCCAGACGAAGCGGGCGTTCGCGCCGGACTTCGCCAGCGCGGTGAACAGTACGGCGGCCAGGACGCCGAGTACCAGGAACACCGTGCCCGCCCGGCGGCCGCGCGTCCAGTACCCGGTCGCCGGCTTGGCCCGGGGCGTGTCGTAGACGGTCAGCGTGGTCATCTACCACCCCTTCGCCAGCGCGGACCCCAGGCCACCCCGGGTCGCGCGCAGCCGGAAGATCGCCTTCACCAGGGCCGGCGCCGCGATGAAGATGACGATCACCGCCTGGACCACGGTCACCAGGTCGATGGCCACGTGGGAGGACTGCTGCATCCGGTTTCCGCCCGCGTGCAGCGCGCCGAACAGCACCGCCGACGCGACGACTCCCCACGGTTTGCCCCGACCCAGCAGCGCGACGGTGATGCCGTCGAACCCGACGGTGCCAGCCACCTGCCCGGTCAGGTGCGTGGCGGGGCCGAGCACGATGATCCCGCCGCCGAGGCCGGCCAGCGCGCCGGCCAGGCTCATCGCGAGCACGTACGCCCGCCCGACGCTCATCCCGGCGGTCCGCGCGGCGTCCGGGTTGAGGCCGACCGCGCGCAGCTTGAACCCGGTCGTCGAGCGGCTCAACAGCCAGGCCACTCCGGCGGCAGCCAGGACGCCGAGCACGATGCTCAGGTCGACCCGCAGGCCGCCCCCAAGGGACGGCAGGCGGGCACTGCCGAGGACATCCTTGCTGATCGCGTCGCTGCGGGCCGGGTTGTGGACGCCCGGCTTCGTGATGATCCACTGGAGGAACCAGAACGCGATGTTGTTCAGCATGATCGTGACGATCACCTCGTGCGCCCCGGTGCGCGCCTTCAGTACCCCGGCGATGAACCCGATCAGGCCACCGCCGACAGCCGCGCCGAGCAGCGCCGCGATCAGGTGCAGCCCGGGCGGCAGCGGCAGGCCGAAGCCGACCAGCGCGCCGCCGATGCAGCCGAACATGACCTGGCCCTGGCCGCCGATGTTGAACAGGCCGGTACGGAACGCCAGCGCCACGGCCAGCCCGGTGAAGATCAACGGCGCGGTGTAGGTCAGCGTCTCGGAGATCGGGTAGAAGACCAGGCGCCAGGAGTTGGTACCGGAGACGGCGCCGCTCACCGCGGCCGGATCGAACACCGCGCCCTTGAACAGGTTGGCGTAGGCGTCGACCACGATCCGCCAGCTGTCGGCCAGGGCGGTGCCCGGCTGCGCGAAGAAGTACCCGTACTCCGCCAGTACCTGGTCGTTGCCGAGCACGACCAGTACCGCGCCGATGAGCAGGGCCAGCACGAGCGAGCACACCGTCACGGTGACGGTGTTCGCGCTGGTCGCCGCGAGCAGGGCGCGCTTCGGCCAGCCGGCGCGCGGGGGCGGTTCGACGCGTTCGGCGTGCTTCGGCGCATGGGTCTCAGCGGTCATGCGGCGGCCGCCTCGTCCCCGGTGACACCCGCCATCAGGAGGCCGATCTGTTCCCGTGGGGTGTCCGGGTCGACGGTGGCGAGGATGCGGCCGCGGTACATGACGGCGATCCGGTCGGCCAGCGCGAGAACCTCGTCCAGCTCGCTGGAGACGAGCAGGACCGCCGCGCCGTCGTCGCGTTCGTGGACGACCCGCGCGTGGATGAACTCGGTCGAGCCGACGTCGACGCCGCGGGTCGGCTGCGCGGCGATGAGCAGGTTGAGCTTGCGGGCCATCTCCCGCGCGACGATCACCTTCTGCTGGTTGCCGCCGGACAGCGTACCGACGGGAGCATCCGGCGACGACGTGCGCACGTCGAACTCGCTGATCCGCTCCCGGGCCGACTGCGCGATCGCCGCCGGCCGCAGGGCCAGCCCGGAGGCGTACGGCGGTTGGTCGCACTGGTCGAGGATCAGGTTCTCCGCGACGGTGAAGTCGCGGATCAGCCCGTCGACCGAGCGGTCCTCGGGGATGTACCCCACCCCGGCGAGCAGGATCTTCTTGGTGGTCCGCCCGGCCAGATCGGTACCGGACAGCTCGATCGTCCCGCCGGCGACCGGCCGCAGCCCCATGATCGCCTCGACCAGCTCGGTCTGCCCGTTGCCCTGGACGCCGGCAACGGCGAGGACCTCGCCCGCCCGTACCTCCAGCGAGGTACCGGAGACCGCCTCGTGGCCCCGGTCGTCGAACACCGACAGGTCCTGCACCGCCAGCACCGGCTGCCCCGGCGCAGCCACCGACTTGTCCACCTTGAGCTTGACGGTCCGGCCCACCATCAGGGCGGCCAGCTCGTCCTCGCTCACGTCCGGCCGCGCGGTTCCGACCGTCTTGCCGCGCCGGATCACCGTGATCCGGTCGGCGATCGCCTTGACCTCCTTGAGCTTGTGCGTGATGAAGACGATCGACTTCCCGCTGGCCTTCAGGCCGCGCATGACCTCCAGCAGCTCGTCGGTCTCCTGCGGGGTGAGCACCGCGGTCGGCTCGTCGAGGATCAGCAGGTCGACCTCGCGGACCAGCGCCTTGACGATCTCCACCCGCTGCTGGACACCGACTGGCAGGTCGGCGACCTCGGCGTCGGGGTCCACCGGCAACCGGTACCGCTGGGAGACCTCCAGGACCCGGGCCCGCGCGCTCGCCCGGTCGAGCAGCCCGGCGATCCGGGTCGTCTCGGCGCCGAGCATGATGTTCTCGGTGACGGTGAACACCGGTACGAGCATGAAGTGCTGGTGGACCATGCCGATGCCGGCGTCGATCGCGTCGCCCGGCCCCCGGAAGCGCCGGGCCGTACCGTCCACCACGATCTCACCCTCGTCGGGGTGCAGCAGCCCGTACAGGATGTTCACCAGGGTGGATTTGCCGGCGCCGTTCTCGCCGAGCAGGGCATGGATCTCGCCGGGTTCGACGACGAGGTCGATGTGGTCGTTGGCCACCAGGTCACCGAAGCGCTTGGTGATGCCGCGCAGCTCGAGTCTCAGGGCATCCTCCCGGCGGCTCTCGGTCGGCCCGGCCGCCCGCCGACAGATCAGCGGGCGGCCGGCTCAAGCACAGTATTGCCTGTTACTTGGGTTGGGCCGGGGAGGTGACCTGGACCGTGCCGCTGATGATGTCCTGCTTGAGCTTGTCCAGCTCGCTCTTGAGGTCGGCCGGGACCTTGCTGTCCATGTCGTGGAACGGGGCGAGCTGCACGCCGTTGTTCTTCAGCGTGCCGGTCGAACCGCCACCGGCCTGCAACGAGCCGCTGGCCGCCGCGAGGACCGCGTCACGGACCGCGTCGGAGATGTTCTTCACGACCGTCGACAGGAACACCGAGCAGTACTGCGCCGCGCTGACGCAGCCGTCCTGGTCGACCCAGATCACCGAGTACTTGCCGCCGGACTGCTGCGCCCCGGCCGCGGTACCCAGGCCGGTGCCGCCGGCGACCGGCATGATCACGTCGGCATTCTGCGCGACGAACTGGTCAGACAGGCGCTTACCGCCGTTCTGGTCGGTGAACGACCCGGCGAAGGAACCGTTCTGGGCGGTCTTGTCCCAGCCCAGTACCTTCACGTTCTTGGATTTGGCCTTGTTGTAATAGGCCACCCCGTCGGCGAACCCGTCCATGAAGATGGTCACCGGCGGGATCTTCAAGCCGCCGTAGGTGCCGACCACGCCGGTCTTGCTGATCCCGGCCGCGAGGTACCCGGCCAGGAACGCCGCCTGCGCGGTGTCGAACTGCATGGAGAACACGTTCGGCGAGTCGATCTTGGCGTCGACGATCGCGAACTTCTGGCTGGTGTTCGCGGTCGCCGCGTCGGTCGTCGCCTTGGCCATGAGACCGCCGACCGCCACGATCAGGTCGCACTTCTGCTGCACGTACCCGTTGAGGTTGGGCCCGTAGTCGGCCTCCGCGCTGGACTGGGTGTAGTCGACCTTGATATTGCTGTTCTGCTTCTGGGCCGCCTGCATGCCGGCCCAGGCAGCGGCATTGAACGACCGGTCGTTGATCCCGCCGATATCGGTGACCATGCAGGCGTGCGCGGCCTTGCCACCGCCGGCGCTCGCTCCCGCACTGGCCCCGCCACTACTGCTCGCTGGCGGCTTGCCACAGGCTGCGGCGGCGAGCACGAGGCCCCCGACCGCGAGGACACTGAGCAGCCGCATCCCACGCACAGGGCGCAAGACGATCTCCCTCCCTCGCACACCGCATCATTGCGGCCCCAACTGCCGGGAGCGTACGCCAGACCACCGACAGCAACCGAGTTCCGCTGAACGACGGTTCTGGGCCGTTATCCGGGCGTGACCAAGTCGTGTCCCGGCCGGGTACGGATCACCAGAAGACGGCCACACCCGCGTTGACCAGTACCAGGCCGATGATCGCGAGGAAGTGACCCCGGTTCACCTTCTCCCGCTTGCGCGAGAAGAACGTCATCGCCAGGATCATCAGCGCGATCACCAGCTTCACCGCCAGCTTGACGTCGTTGAGCTTCTCGCCGGGATCCAGGCCGAACGGCACCGCGAGGATCAGCCCGGTGACCACCTGGATCGCCGCACCGCCGAGCATGGCCGGGTTGATCCGCAGCTTGCCGGACAGGTACTGGGCGACGCTGCCGCCCAGGAGGAGCGCGAAGCCGATCAGGTGCAGGTAGAACACGATGTTGCGGAGGATCTCCACCCGGTACCCCCACTCGTGTTGGCCTTGATCAGGCACCCTAGCGCAACCGGCCGGCTAGCCTGGGTCGGGTGGGCGCGAGTTACGGAGGTCTACAGTGGACAGTGCCGAGTGGTGGCGGGACGCGGTCATCTACGAGGTGTACCCGCGCAGCTTCGCGGACAGCACCGGCGACGGTACCGGTGACCTGCCCGGCCTGACCCAGCGCCTGCCCTACCTGCGTGACCTGGGCGTGGACGCCGTCTGGCTGACCCCGTTCTACCGATCCCCCATGATCGACGGCGGGTACGACGTCGCCGACCACCGCGACGTCAACCCGCTCTTCGGCACCCTGGCCGACTTCGACGACCTGCGCTCCCGCGCCCACGAACTCGGCCTGCGGCTCATCGTCGACCTGGTACCCAACCACTCCTCCGCCGCGCACCCGTGGTTCGTCGAGGCCCTCGCCGCCGCACCCGGCTCTGCGGCCCGGGAACGGTACGTCTTCCGGCCCGGCCAAGGCCGGGACGGCCACCTGCCGCCCAACGACTGGGAGTCGGTCTTCGGCGGCCTGGCCTGGGAGCGGGTCCCCGACGGCGAGTGGTACCTGCACCTGTTCGACGTGTCCCAACCCGACTTCAACTGGCGCCACCCCGAGGTTCGCGCCGAGTTCGAGAGCATCGTGCGGTACTGGCTCGACCGCGGGGTGGACGGTTTCCGGGTCGACGTCGCACACGGGCTCATCAAGGCCGAGGGCCTGCCCGACGTCGGCTACGCCGACCAGATGCGGCTGCGCAGCCGGGCGGTACTGCCGTACTGGGACCAGGACGACATTCACGAGATCTTCCGCTCCTGGCGGGTCATCCTGGACGGCTACCCGGGTGAGCGGATGGCCGTCGCGGAGGCGTGGGTGTCCCCGCCCACCCGGCTGTGCCGGTACGTGGCCGCCGACGAGTTCCACCAGGCGTTCAACTTCGACTTCCTCACTGCACCCTGGTCGGCAGCCGCCTACTGCGAGGTCGTCGACGAATGCCTCGCCGCCTCGGCCACGGTCGGCGCGACCACCACCTGGGTACTGTCCAACCACGACGTCCGCCGCCACCGCACCCGGCTCGGCGGCGACCTGGCCCGCGCCCGCGCGGCCACCCTGATGATGCTCGCCCTGCCCGGCTCGGCCTACCTCTACCAGGGCGAGGAACTGGGCCTGCCGGAGGTGCTCGACCTGCCCGACGAGGTACGCCACGATCCCGAGTTCCGCCGCTCCGGCGGCCGGCTGCTGGGTCGCGACGGCTCCCGGGTACCGCTGCCCTGGTCCGGCACCGCGCCGCCGTTCGGCTTCACCACCGCACCGGCCGCCTGGCTGCCTGCCCCGCCGTCCTGGCTCGACCTGACCGTCGAAGCGCAGGAGGCCGACCCCGCCTCGACACTGTCGTTCTACCGGGCCGCGCTACGCCTGCGCCGCAAGTACGCCGGCGGCACGCTCACCTGGCACGACGCAGCACCGGACACCCTGCACTTCACCGGCCGCGGTGGGTTGCGCTGCGTCATCAACCTCGGCACCACGCCGGCTCCCCTCCCGCGGGGGTACCCGGATCCGCTGCTCACCAGCAACGGCCGGCGCACCGACGGGATGCTCCCGCCGGACACCACCGCCTGGTTCTAGCCCGCCGACAATCGGGCCGCGATCCGCGCGAAGCCGGCCCGCCGTTTTCCACAGGGCTTTGGACGACGAACGCGTGCGTCCGCGATCTGCGGGATGCTGGGCGCCCGTGGAAGCGGACGACAGCGAACTGCGCCGGATGGCGGCCCGCCAGCGCGGGCTGTTCACCCGGACGCAGGCGCGCGCGTGCGGGTACTCGGCCTACCAGGTGCGCCGGAGGATCGAGCTCGGGCAGTGGCAGCGGGTACTCGGGCCGGTGTTCGCCTTCCTCGGCGCGAGCCGTACGCCGGGCCTGCTCGACGTGGTGGCCGGTCTCGCCGTACCGGGTGCCGTGCTCGCGGGACCGTCCGCGGCCCGGGTAATGGCATACCGGCCGACGACCGGCGGCCATGGATCGCCGTCCCGGTGGCGGCCCGGCCGCGGGTAGCCGGGCTGGGTGTGCTGCACGAACGGCTG
>WNGL01000797.1_pt1 | contig 45089 bp, 35 predicted proteins | sample 5400591 | NCBI WGS metagenome assembly WNGL01 (sample SAMN13153377, study PRJNA577476) | soil metagenome | isolation source: 80 cm soil or saprolite under Garry oak tree replicate 1 | place: USA:California | collected 2016-06-15 | reverse complement strand
CCCGCTTGATTGTGATCGGCTTCGCCTTAAATCCGTGTAATATTCCATCCAGCCTGGAGCCGACCCGCCCGACATGAGCAGCAACGCCTTCTTCTCCGATCTTCTTGCGTCAATTTCCGAGCGCGGCCGCACTTTGCTGCGCCGCGCGGGGTCATCCGACACCAAGCATGACGCCTCCGACCTGATCGAACTGTGCGAGTCGTTGTTGTCCGGCCGGGGCGAGGCCTCCGGCACGGCGATGGCGCGCGAGGTTCTCGACCACTATCGCAACCTCGATGAGGCTGGCCGGCTTTCGTTCTTCGAAACCCTGACCCGCGACTTCGGTCCGGACCAGGAAAAGCTTGCCGAGGCGATCGAAGCTTGGCGCGCACAACCGACCGACGCTGACGCCAGCGATCTTCACTTTGCCTCCGAACCGCGGCGGCAGGAATTGATCCGCCAGCTCAATCGCGCCCCGGGCGGCACCAGCGCGCTGGTCGCCATGCGCGCCGATCTGCTTGGCGCCATGAATGGCCACAAGGACTTTGCCGCGCTCGACCGCGACGTCGTGCATTTGCTGTCTTCTTGGTTCAACAGGGGATTCCTCGTGCTGCGCAGGATAGACTGGTCAACGCCCGCGAACATCCTGGAACAGATCATTCGCTATGAGGCGGTACATGAGATCCGTGACTGGGACGATCTGCGCCGCCGCATCGACCCCGTCGACCGGCGCTGCTACGCCTTCTTCCATCCCGCCCTGGTCGACGAACCCCTGATCTTTGTCGAGGTGGCGTTGACGGAATCGATTCCCGCCGCGATCGCGCCACTGCTCGCCGAAGACCGGCAGCCAGTTCCGATCGAGCGCGCCCGCACCGCGGTGTTCTATTCAATCTCCAATACCCAACGCGGTCTCGGCGGAATTTCCTTCGGCAACTTCCTGATCAAGCAGGTGGTCGAGGAATTGCGGCGCGAATTGCCGAAGCTGGAGAATTTCGTGACGCTGTCGCCGGTGCCGGGCTTCATGCAATGGCTGAAGCAGGCGAGCGATGTTCCGGTATCCGACGAGGACCGGGCGCTGCTCGCTCATCTTGACGAACCGGGCTGGTTCGACAATGCAGAACTGGCGGCGCAACTGCGCTCAGTGGTCGAACCGCTGGCCGCGCATTATTTCCTGAAAGCGCGCACATCAAAAGGCCGGCTGATCGATTCAGTGGCGCGATTCCATCTCGGCAATGGCGCGCGGCTGGAGCGGATCGACTGGCTTGGCGATCTCTCGCTCAAGGGCCTGCGCGAATCCGCCGGCATCATGGTCAACTATCTCTATCGTATCGAGGATATCGAGAAGAATCACGAAGCCTACGCCAACCAGGGCGAGATCGTCGCATCGAGTGCCGTGAAAAAATTGCTGAAGACCGAGGGCCGGCGGCTGCTGGACATGCGGCTGTCGTAGAGCAGATCCCTCGTCCTTCCGTCATTGCGAGCCGTTGGCTCCTCGCAATCACGCCGTTGACGTGTCGCTGCCGTTAGAACCTCGCCCTTGCCGTCACGCGAATCGTGCGTCCTTGACCCGGCGAGATGTTGTTATCGCCGTCCGCCGATGCCCAGTATCCCTTATTGAAGATATTTTCGATATTGAGTTGAGCGCTCCACGTCTCATCGATCTTCGCATAGATGGCCGCATCGAAGCGAACGAAGCCGGGCAGCCTGACCGTGTCGTCGTTCGTTGCAAACGAATCGCCGAAATAGATGATGCCGAGCGCAGCGCTCCACATTGGGGTGAACTGGTATTTGTTCCACCACGCGAACTGATTGTACGGCACCAACTGAACGCGATTGCCGGCAACGATCGGCGGTGTCACGCCCGAGGCTGTGAGGTCCTTGGCAATTCGCGCGTCGGTGTAGGCGTATCCAAGCTGCGACTGCCAGAGATCCGTGACGTAACCGTTCAGACTTGTTTCAAAGCCGCGCACCGTGGTCGCGCCGTCCGGGATGGCCAGGCCAGAGCCCGTCGGCGCGTTCGGAACGGGAATCGGCTGATTGGTGCGGTTCAATTCATACACCGCGCTGGAGAACAGCAATTTTGGCGTGATGTTCCACTTCACGCCGATTTCCGTGTTCTCGAATTTCTGCGGCTGCAGGATCAAGGTGCCGTCGGTGAGCGCGCTGAATTGATCGCCGGTGGAGGGCAAATAGGAAATGCTGTACGCGGTATAGACCGACAGATTGTCGATCGGCTTGATGATGACGGCTGCTTGCGGCGACACCAGATTATCGACCCGGCCTCTTCGGATATTCGTGTTCATATCCAGCGCCGACATGTCGAAACGATCGAAGCGCGCCCCCGCAATGAGTTGCAGCCCGCGCGAAATCTCGATCGTGTCGCGGAGATAGGCGGACTGGATATTGAGGCCGTATTTGCTGTTGGAGTCCGGCGACCTGACGCCGTCTCCGTTATTCACGGCTGTGGGGTGATGGACAAAGCTAACCGGCCCGAAATAGGTCGGCGCAAAGGGGTTCTGTGTGATGGTGTTGATTCCGGTTGGCGTACCGTTCGGGAAGACGCCGGTGTTGCGGATATCCACGCCGGTCTGCCTGCCGAATTCGGTCCCGAAGCCAATCGTGTGAAAAACCGGACCGGTAAAGGTCTTGTAGGTGAAATCAGTCTGGTTGAAGACGTTGTCGCGATTGGTTGTGTGCTGATAAGCGCCGAGATTGTAGAAGGTGTCGGTGGGGTCTACCGCCCCGGACAGCGCGCCGCCCGTGGGGTAAACGTTCTGATAGAATTTCTTGTAATCGGCGACGATCGTTCCGTTCCTGACCGTCAACCCGTTTTCGAAATCGTGGTCGATAATGGCCATGCCGGTTTGAACGGTGGCTTGTGCGACATTGAGAGACGGGCTGCCGAAGAACGCCCTGAAATCTCCATTCGGCGCGAACGGCGTCGTGGGATTGAACCTGGTGGCGCCGCCGGGGAGCGCCTGCGAAGGATTGCCGCGATCGGCTGTGCGATCATCGTGGAAATATTCGTAGCTCAGTTTGACCTTGGTGTTGTCGTCAGGCTTCAGTGTGACAGTCGGATTGATGCCGTAGCGCTCCAGATGATTGAAATCGCGGAATGCATCGCTGCCCTCATAAAAAACATTCAGACGCGCCGCGACGTTCTCGTTGATGGCCTGACCGGCGTCGAGCGTGATACGGCGGTCGCCCCAGGAGCCGGTCTGAGCCGTCGCCTCGTACACGCGCGTGCCGTCCGCTTCCTTGAGTGTACGGTTGAGAAGGCCGCCGCCGGAACCGCGGCCGAAGGTCAGTGCGCTCGGCCCTTTCAAGACCTCGATGCTCTGCGCATTGTACATATCGCGAAAATATTGCACGTCGTCGCGGAAGCCGTTGACGAAGAAATTCGCACTGGAATCGACGCCTCGGATCACGAGTTCATCGCGATTGCCTTCGCCCTGGTGGACGGCGACACCCGGAACGTAACGGGTGACGTCGGTCAGCCCCTGGTAATTCTGATCCCTGATCAATTCCTTGGTCACGACGCTGAGCGACTGCGGGATGTTGATGATCGGCGTATTGGTTTTGGTTGCTACCGACGTGCTGTTGGAGAAATAGCCGACCGTGCCGGTGCGAATGTCCTGCGATGGCGCGAAAGGTTTGGGCTCGGTGGCCGTCTCCGGCCGCCGCGCCGTTTGCGTCCGGCGGCTGCGCACGCCGCTATTGACGCGCGAGGCCGAAGAACTGCTGGAACGGCGCTTTGTTTCGGGTGCGGTCACCGTGACCGGCGGAAGCGACGCCCCACCCTGCCCCTGCACGGACTGGGCACGAGCGTCAGGCATCCCAAGCGAAAAATTCAGTGCGAGATAGCTGACCGAGAGAAGTGCGAATTTCGAGATCCAGCCCGCTCGGTATTTTGTTCGTGATGCATTTGTCATGACGCCTGCCCCCAACAACCTTCGCCCTGTCGTCCAAAGGCGATAGGTCGTGCTGTAGAGAGGTCGGGCGCGGTGCGTCCAGACGCCGCACGGTGAAAAACTTCTGCGTGATCGCGGAATAAACCGAAAATAATTTGTTTGGAAAGAATCCAAAGAGAATGGCGTTTCAAGAAAGCCAATAGAATAGATAGTTTCCGTCGTTCGTATCTTAACAAACGGATCGAAAGAAAGCGCGGGACGCCGCGTTTTCTTTCTACAGATTCTAGATTTTAGTGGTTCTAAATTGCCGGACGAATGCGCCGTGCGGCCTCACGCCGCCAGCGCTTTCATCTCCGCGTAAAGATCGGATTTTCCCTCGAAGCCGATGCCCGGCAAATCCGGCATGGTGATGTGACCGTTCTCGACGCGAACGCCATCCGGGAAGCCGCCATAGGGCTGGAACAGGTCGGGATAGCTCTCATTGCCACCGAGACCGAGACCGGCCGCGATATTGAGCGACATCTGATGCCCGCCATGCGGGATGCATCGGCTCGCCGACCAGCCCTGGGTTTGCAACATCGCGAGTGTGCGCTGATATTCGCACAGCCCGTAGGACAGCGCGCAATCGAACTGCAGCCAGTCGCGGTCGGGCCGCATTCCGCCGTAGCGAATGAGGTTGCGCGCGTCCTGGTGGCTGAACAGGTTTTCGCCGGTCGCCATCGGTGCGGGATAGAATTCCGCCAGCGCGGCCTGCAGCTGGAAATCGAGGGGATCGCCAGCCTCCTCGTACCAGAACAGCGGATAGTCGCGCAGCATCTTGGCGTAGGCGATCGCGGTCTCAAGATCGAACCGGCCGTTGGCGTCGACGGCGAGCTGCGCCTGGCTTCCGATCTCTTCCAGAACAGCCTCGATACGCATGCGGTCTTCCGGGATCGGCGCGCCGCCGATCTTCATCTTGACGACATTGTAGCCGCGATCGAGATAGCCGCGCATCTCGCCGCGCAGCATCGACAGGCCCTTGCCCGGGTAATAATAGCCGCCGGCGGCGTAGACGAACACGCGCGGCTCGGCGATGCGTCCGTGACGTTCCGCGAGCAAGCGAAACAGCGGCTTGCGCGCGATCTTGGCCACCGCATCCCATACCGCCATATCGATGGTGCCGACCGCCACCGAGCGCTCGCCGTGGCCGCCGGGCTTTTCGTTCGACATCAGCGTCGCCCAAACCTTGTCCGGATCGAGATTGTCGCCGGTTGTATCGAGCAGGGTGTTCGGATCGGCCTCCATCAGCCGTGGCGCGAAGCGCTCGCGGATCAGCCCGCCCTGCCCGTAGCGGCCGTTCGAATTGAAGCCGTAGCCGACCACCGGCCTGCCGTCGCGCACGACGTCCGTGACGACGGCAACGAGGCTCGTCGTCATCTTCGAAAAATCGATATAGGCGTTGCGGATTGGCGATGAGATCGGCTTTGTGACCTCGCGGACGTCGATGATACGAACGGACATTGGCAGCGGCTTTCAGGATGGGCTGGATTGCAGAACACCGTCATTGCGAGCGAAGCGAAGCAATCCACACTTTGGTGCGCAGCAATGGATTGCTTCGTCGCTATCGCTCCTCGCAACGACGAAAGAAGACTCAAGACGCCTTGTCGCGGAAATACGGCTCCACCGGGCCGTGGACCTTGATGGTGAGCGGATTGCCATAGCGATCCTTGGCGGCGCCCGCGGTCACGCGCACCCAGCCCTCGCTGACGCAATACTCCTCGACATTGGTTTTCTCGACGCCCTTGAATCGAATGCCGACGTCGCGCGCCAGCACCTCCTCATTGTAGTAAGGGCTTTTCGGATCGGTCGACAGACGGTCCGGCAGTTGGTCGCTCATGGTGTCATTTTTCTCGTTCACAGCAGCGCCTCGATTTCTCTTACAAGTCCTTCCGGCTTGGCGGTCGGCGCATGCCGCGCCACCACCTTGCCCGCGCGGTCGACCAGGAATTTGGTGAAATTCCATTTGATCGACGTGCCGAGCAGGCCGGACTTCTTGTTCTTCAGATATTGATACAGCGGATGAGCGTCGCTGCCATTGACGTCGATCTTGGCAAACATCGGAAAGGTGATGGCATAGTTGCTGGTGCAGAATTGCTCGATTTGCGCGGCGTCACCGGGCTCCTGGCTGCCGAACTGATTGCACGGAAACCCGAGAACGGAAAAGCCGCGCGGGCCAAGCGCCCGATGCAACTCCTCGAGGCCCTTGTATTGCGGCGTGAATCCGCAAGCGCTCGCGGTGTTGACGATCAGGAGCACCTGGCCTTCGAACCGCTTCAGTGGAATGTCCTCGCCGGCCAGCGACTTTGCCGTGAAGTCATGAATGCCAGACATCGTGTTTCTTTCAGCTTGGTCGAAAAATCGCTCAGCTAACGGGATCGGCCGGCGCCGACGGGGTTCCCCCGGCTTCGATGGCCTCGCCGGCCAGCAAACACAGATCCTCGCGGTAGCGGCTGGAGACGACCTGAACGCCGACGGGAACGCGGCCCACGAGTCCCGTGGAGACGGTTAGCGCAGGCAGCCCCATGAAGGGAATAGCAATTTGCGGCAGCTGCGCGCGCCATACCCGCGTGAACGAGGCGTCGTCGCGCAGATCGAGGCCGTCGGGAAACGGCAATTCTGATGACACCGGCATCAGCAGCACCGAATAGGTCTCAAAGAAGTGCAGCCATTCGCGCGTCAAGGTCGCCCGCCGCGTCAGCGCCTTCGAGAATGCAGCAGCGTCAAAAGGAAAAACCTTGGCTCGGTTGCCGCGCAGGCAGGCGAGCGCGCCCGGATCGCCTTCGCGCTCGGCGGCCTCCAGCTGAGCTTCATAGCCATCGCCGAGCCACAGCTTGGTCTGCAGGTCCGCGGCCTCACGCAGCGGTGGTGTGTTCTCGATCTCTTCGACCACCCAGCCGGCACGCTGCAGGCGCTTGCCGGCATCGGCAACCGCGGCCTTGACCTCGGCCGCCGTCTCAAGACCATCAGGATGAAGGCAAAGTGCCGCCCGCTTCGGCATGACCGGCCCCTCGAGCGGCGCTGGTACCCACCAGGGATCGCGCTCGTCTTTCCCGGACATGGCGGCGAGCCCGATCCTGATATCGCCGATGGTACGCGCCAGCGGGCCGGATACCGCAGAGATCTGGGGCCCGATCGGGCGTTCGGGCAGCGATGCATTGAACGCCGCGATGCGCCCAACCGTTGGTCGCAGGCCGTGAACGCCACAGGCATAGGCGGGATAGCGGATGGAGCCCGCGATATCGGTGCCGTGCGCGATATGCCCGATGCCGGCGGCAACCGCAGCCCCGGCGCCGCCGGACGAGCCTCCCGGCGTGATGCCAGAATCGCGTGGATTTTTGGTGTCGCCATGGATCAGATTGGTGGTGAACCAGCGGTACGAAAACGCCGGGCAATTGGTGCGTCCGAGGATCACGGCGCCGGCCTTGCGCAGATTGTCGACCACGGGGCTGTTGGTGCGTGCGATGACATCGCGCTGCAGCTTCAGGCCGTTGGTGGTGGCAAACCCTTCCTGATCGATATTGACCTTGACGGTCACAGGCACGCCCGCCAGCGGACCGATGTCTTCGTTGCGCGCGATCGCCGCATCGATGGCCCCGGCCTGTGCCAGTACATCGGCGGGCCGATGCTCAACCACGGCGTTGATTGACGGGTTGACCGCGTCAAGCCGTGCCAGCGCCGCTGACGCGGCCTCTTTCGCCGAAACTTTCTTGGACCTTATCAGGGCAGCGATATCAGCGGCCGACAGACGCCAGAGATCTTCCATTGCTAACTCCGTTTGAACGCCCGTCTTGTAGCGCCGCCCAGGCGTCAGCGCTATCGGGAAACAACAATGCCAGCGAACACCGCTCAGCGGACGCGGGCGAGAAAATAAGCGAGATCGGAGATCTGCTCGGGTGTCACCGCTGCAGCGCCTCCGCCATGGTGGCGTCGTAGCCGTGCCGGCTGTTGTCCTTGTATTCCCGCAAGGTCTTGGCGAGATATTCCTCGCGCTGGTTGGCAATGCGCGGGACATTTTCGGCGCCGGAGAAGTCAGGCTTGTGGCAGGAGCTGCAGCGATACTGCGGCGCCAGCGCCTGCGCACGCTGCATCCGCGCCGGGTCACCAGCATCAGCCGGCGGTGCCGGCTTCGGCAACATCGCGATAAAATCGGAGATAAACGAAGATCGTCGTCGCTGAGCGCCTTCGCCATCTCGTTCATCGGCTCGAAGACGCGCAGCTTTTCACGGAACATGAAAAGCTGGATCAGTGCGTAAGGCGCCTGCTGCGCGCCGAGCGAGGGCGTATTTTCGGTTTCGGATTGCCCCTTTTCGCCATGACAGGCAAGGCAGGCAACAGCACGCTCCAATCCACCTTTACGCGCGCCATGGATTGCTTCGCGGAGCCTGTCATCGGGCGCGCATTCGCGCGACCCGTTGGCTCGCAATGACGAATCCAAGTTTTCCGTCATGTTGTTACGGATCTTATTTCGCCGCCACCTTCGGCTTGCCGTAGGTAACGCGATAGACCGCGCCGTTCCAGTCGTCGGAAACCAGCAGCGAACCGTCCTTCATCTGCAACACATCGACCGGCCGGCCGATGTGTTTATTGTCTTCCAGAAAGCCCGTGATCAACGGCTCCATGGACTTGACCGTGCCATCCTTGTTCAACTTGACGACGACGACGTCGCCGCCAACCTTCTTGGACCTGTTCCATGAACCGTGACGCGCCTCCCGAGAGGAAGTCTTCGATATTTTTACGCAATCGGAAATTTTGTGGAAAGACGTCTGGCGTCAGTGCTTTGTGACCGGCTCGTCTGACATGTCGAGGATCGCTTCGGCAAAGGGGAACTCGAGCACGACCTCGCCCTCCTCGTCCGTCACCTCGAGGATCGCACTCAAGAGGCTACGCTCGGCGCCTTCGGTCTTCAGCAGTTCCCGGATCATCGCCCGCGCGACTTCCCATGCACGATCGAGATCCCGTAGCTCCTCGCCTTCGGGATCGGAGACCAGTTCATCGCCGATATGCGTGTTGAAAAAAAATCGGGGCATTGCTCAAAACCACTTCCATTGAGGGATCCAGTCTGAACCGGGGCGACATCTCACGGGTTCTTTATCCTGAGTTCGCCGTAGCACGTCGAGCCGAAGTCTGCATTCGGGCTGATGAGAGCCACTCTGAACCTTTTGATCCGCCTTTGTTTTGACGCTCGCCCGCACAAAAATGTGAGTTCCTTTCGCGCTGCAGCATAAAAAACATAGAGGTGCACGGGAAGATTTAACTGGCGAACTTTTCGTATGTCACTACTTTATCTTCAGGACGGAGTGCGTCCCTTCTGCAAGGAGAGCCAAATGGCCTGGAAAACCCCGAAGATCGTCGAAGTGCCGGTTGGCATGGAAATCAATATGTACGCCTGCGCCGCCCGCAAGTAAGCGGCTGCGACAGCTTCACGTTTTGACGCAGGTGGACTTCCCGGCGTAACAGGCTCCTAATCACGGGAGCAGGTTCATGTCCGGTGTCCACCTTCGAAACGTCAGTATCTCCAGGAGACGGATCATGCTTCGCGTCGTCGTCCTGGGCGCCGCAGCAGGTGGTGGCGTGCCGCAATGGAATTGCGGATGTCCGGTGTGCCGGATAGCGCGAACCGAGCACCCCGAACTTCAAAGCACCCAAGCCTCGATTGCAATCAGCGCCGATGGCGATCACTGGTTCCTGGTCAATGCGTCTCCCGATCTACGCCAGCAATTGATCGCGACGCCGCAGCTTCATCCCAAAGCCGGTCAGTTGCGTCACAGTCCGATATCGGGCGTGATCCTGACCAACGGCGAAATCGACGCGGTCGCCGGACTTTTGTCGATGCGCGAAGGCTGGCCATTCACGATCTATGCGCATACGAGGGTGCTCTCGATCCTGAAGACCAACAGCATCTTCAACGTGCTGAACGAGAAGAATGTGCAGCGCCAGCCGATTGAGGTGAACCAGACGTTCGAGCCGACCTTGCCGGACGGTTCGCCCTCCGGGATCGAGATCTTGCCGTTCGCGGTTCCCGGCAAGAGCGCGTGGTATCTGGAAGGAAAGGTTCACCCTGCGGGAGATGATGGCGCGGGCGATACGCTCGGACTTCGTATCGGCGACCGGGCGACCGGCAAACATCTCTATTTTCTCGCTGCCTGCGCTGAGGTGACGGAAGAACTCAAGTCCCGGCTTGCCGGCGCCGCTCTGATATTCTTCGATGGCACGGTGTGGCGCGATGACGAGTTGATCGCGGCCGGCCTCGGCAACAAGACAGGGCAAGGCATGGGACATATTGCAATGTCAGGTGACACCGGCGCTATCCAGGCTCTGGCCGACCTCGGCATCGACCGGAAGATCTTTCTGCATATCAACAATTCCAACCCGGCGCTGCTGCGCGATTCCGCCGAGCGCGGAATAGCCGAGCGCGCCGGCTGGCAAATTCCCGCTGATGGAACGGAGATTACGCTGTGAACGCAATGACGGCATTTTCACTCGGCAAGGGCGTAACGCTCAACAGCGCCGAGGAACTGGAAGCGGCGCTCCGCCAGATCGGGGCTATGCGTTATCACAATTTGCATCCGTTTCACCGGCTGCTGCATGGCGGCAAGCTGAACAAGGGACAGGTGCAGGCCTGGGCGCTGAATCGCTACTACTACCAGAGCTCAATTCCGATCAAGGACGCCGTGGTGATCTCGCGCTTCCGCGATCGCGGCATCCGGCTCGAATGGCGGCACCGGATCGAAGACCATGATGGCGATCTCGGCACCGAGGGCGGCATCGAACGCTGGCTGAAGCTGACCGAAGGGCTCGGGCTGGACAGCACTTATGTGGAATCCACCGAAGGCATCCTTCCCGCGACGCGTTTTGCGGTCGACGCCTATGTGCACTTCGTCCGCGACAAGACACCGCTCGAGGCCATCGCCTCCTCGCTGACCGAGCTGTTCGCGCCGAACCTGCACGAAGAACGCATCTCGGGAATGCTGGCGCATTACGATTTCGTCAACCCCGATATCATGAGCTATTTCAGCCGGCGGCTGACGCAAGCGCCGCGCGACGCCAACTTCGCGCTCGATTACGTCAAGAAACATGCGACAACGCCTGCGGAGCGTGAGGCGGTCTGCAATGCGCTGCTTTTCAAGACCAATGTGCTTTGGGTTCAGCTCGACGCGCTGTATCATGCCTATGTCGACGGCCATGTGCCGCCGGGCGCGTTTGTTCCGAAAGCAAACTAGCAAACCAGAGGCGAACCGATGGCAGCCCTGCGCAGCCGCAACATCAGTGTCAGCGAGACCAGCCGGCCGATTCTGCCGCGGCATGCCAAGCTGAAATTCGATGAAACACGGCAGCGCTGGGTCATTCTGGCGCCGGAGCGCGTGCTGGCGCCGGACGACATCGCGGTGGAAGTCCTTCAGCTCTGCGACGGCGTCCGCAGCGTCGAGCAGATGATCGATCGACTCGCCGAGAAATATGCCGCCGACCGCGGCGCGATCGGTACCGACGTCATCGCCATGCTGCAGGACCTTGCCGACAAGGGATTTCTTACCGAAGCGCGCGAGAAGACGTCATGAGCCCAACGTTGACAGATGCCGGCGTAGCGGCCAGCGATCCCTCTGACGGGCTCGCGGTGCTGGAGCAGCGTGGCTCGAAGGCTGAGACCTTCGGCATTCCGCTCGCCGTACTCGCCGAACTGACGCATCGCTGTCCCCTGCAATGCCCCTATTGCTCCAATCCGGTCGAGCTCGAGCGTGGCAGCAGCGAGTTGACGACCGAGGAATGGAAGAAGGTCCTCACCGAGCTTGCGGAAATTGGCGTGCTGCAGATCCATTTCTCCGGCGGCGAACCGACCGCGCGCAAGGATCTGGTCGAGCTCGTGCAGCACGCCAGCGATGTCGGGCTGTACTCCAACCTCATCACGTCAGCGGTGCTCCTGACCAAGGAGAAACTTGTCGCGCTGGCGGACGCCGGGCTGTGTCACGTGCAGATCAGTTTCCAGGGCAACGAGCCCGTGGTCGCCGACCGGGTCGCCGGTTTGAAAAACGCCCATGGGAAGAAGATCGAAGTCGCGAAGTGGACGCGCGAACTGGATCTGCCGCTGACCGTCAATGCGGTGATGCACCGGCAGAACCTGCATCAGCTTGCGGACATCATCCAGATGGCGGTCGATCTCGACGCCGACCGGCTGGAGGTCGCGAACGTTCAATATTACGGCTGGGCGCTGAAGAACCGCGCGGCGCTGATGCCGACCATGGAACAGATCGAGGAGACCAGCCGCATTGTCGAGGAAGCCGAAGCGCGGCTGAAGGGCATTCTGGCGATCGACTATGTGGTGCCGGATTACTACGCGCTGCGGCCGAAAAAATGCATGGGCGGCTGGGGCCGGCAGTTCTTCAACATTTCACCGGCGGGAAAGATTCTGCCCTGCCACGCCGCCGAAACCATTACCGGGCTCGAATTCGAATCGGTGCGATCAAATCATTCGATCGCCTGGATCTGGCAGAACTCCGAAGCCTTCAACCGCTATCGCGGCACCGGCTGGATGCCGGAGCCGTGCCAGAGCTGCGAGTTCAAGGAAATCGATTTCGGCGGTTGTCGCTGCCAGGCCTTCGCGCTGACCGGCGATGCCGGCAATACCGACCCGGCCTGCACGCTGTCGCCGCTGCATGAGCAGATTTTCAAACTGGCCGAGTCCGAGGCGGCGGCCGACAACAACCGTTTCATCTATCGCAACTTCGCCGGTGGTACGCTGGAGACGGGCGGCGACGATGCCGCCTGACGCCGACGCGGGCAAAGCCAGCGGCAACCGCTCCGATCCGTTCGCGCCGCTGACCTCGCAGCTGCTGCCGGTCGGCGATAGCCACGAGATCTACGTCGAAACCGTCGGCCGCAGCGATGGCATTCCCGCGGTTTATTTGCATGGCGGGCCCGGCAGCGGCTGCCAGCCCGATCACCGGCGGCTGTTCGATCCCGAGCGCTTCCACGCGGTGCTGTTCGATCAGCGTGGCGCCGGCCGGAGCCGCCCCAAAGGCCGCCGCGAAGACAATACGCTGCCGCATCTGATCGCGGACATGGAGATCATCCGCGAGAAATTTGGAATCGCACGCTGGATGATCGTCGGCGGCTCCTGGGGCGCGACGCTGGCGCTGGCGTATGCGCAGGCGCATCCCGACCGCGTCGCTGGCATCGTCCTGCGCGCGACGTTTCTCGGCACCCGGAGTGAGTTGGAGGGCGCATTCCTCGATGCCCTGCCGCGCTTCTATCCCGACCTTAGCGAAGATTTTCTCAAATTGTTGCCGCCGGAGGAGCGCGCGCAGCCGCTCGATGCTTACTGGCGCCGCATTCTCGATTCCGATCCGGCGGTGCACGGTCCTGCCGCCCGGGCCTGGCACGATACCGAACGGATACTTTCGGAACATACGTCAGGGCGTGTCAGGCTCGATCCTGATGCGCTGAACTCGACGCGTGCGCTGCCTTCCACGCCTTTCATGGAAGCGCATTATTTCCAGAACAATTGCTTCATGAGACCAAATCAGCTTCTGGCGGAAGCAAGCAAGCTCGGAGGGATTTTGGGGATCATCGTGCAAGGCCGCTACGACCTGCTCTGTCCACCCGCGACCTCGCATGCGCTTGGCGCGCTGTGGCCCGCATCGGAAGTTCGTTTCGTCGAGGGCGCCGGCCATTCGCTGTACGATCCCGGCATCAGGGATGCCGTGATGAAGGCGATTTCGGATCTGGCTTCCAGGATCACCGGATAAGGATGTTCATAAATGCCGCTGGCCGGAAAAGGAATGCTGCTGACCTCGATGGATATCGATGCATCGGACGAAGCCGAGTTCAATCGATGGTATGACCGCGAACATCTGCTCGAGCGCGTCGCGATCGACGGCTTCCTCGAAGCCCGGCGCTACGTCGCGCATCAAGGCTCGCCGAAATATCTCTGCCTCTACTCGACCGCGACCTTCGACGTCCTCGACAGCTCGGCCTATCGCTCCGCGCTGGCGAATCCCACTGATTGGTCGAAGAAGATCCTCGCGCGCTTCAAGAACATGATCCGCGCGGTCGCGCGCATCACGGTCAGCCGCGGAGCGGGCCGCGGTGCAGCGCTTGGCATTGTCCGCCTCCGCCCAGCCGGGGACACGGATAAGTTGCGCACCGCACTGCGGGATCAACTCGATCCTGAAAAACTCGACGGAATCTTATCCATGCATCTGATCGAGAGCGATTCTGCGCTTTCCAGGCCGATCAGTGACGATCCGCCGGTTTCCGACCCGGGTTCCGGCGACTGGTTTGTGCTGATCGATGGAACGGATCTGAAGGCTGTTTCCGCCGCCCTCGCCACCCGCCTTGGGAATAACACCGCATTCAAACCCGCGGTGATTTCGACCGGCGTCTACAATCTGGTGTGGGATCTCGCCAAGAGCGACGTTCCGTTGTCCTAGAAAGGTGCGCAGTTCAGATGTTGCAATGCCGCATTTTTCCGGTCCGCATTAAAGCTGGGGTTCCAGACCAATTGCGAATGGCGATTAAGCAAAAATGGCTTTTCAGTGCAGCGCCGATCATATTGAATGGACCGATTCACTAAGCTCATGATATGGCAGGAAAACCACAAGAACGCCGTGATGAGCGTTCACCACGGAAGTCAAAGGCCGCGTACCTCTCGTTACCGCGCGGATACAGGTAGGAATGAAACCGACTGATATTTCGGCACCTGACTACTTTCATAAAGTTGTCGACTGCCAATGGGCTTGCCCGGCGCATACGCCAGTTCCAGAATACATCCGGTTGATTGCTGAAGGCCGCTATAGCGACGCCTACATGATCAATTGGAGGTCCAATGTGTTTCCGGGAATTCTCGGACGCACCTGTGATCGTCCGTGCGAGCCCGCGTGCCGCCGCGGCCGCGTCGAGGATACTCCGGTCGCGATCTGCCGCCTGAAGCGCGTCGCCGCCGACTTCAAGGACGACGTCAAACACTGCATGCCACGGCCTTCGCCGAAAAACGGCAAGCGTATTGCGATTGTCGGCGGCGGCCCCGCCTCGCTTACGGTGGCCCGCGACCTCGCGCCGCTCGGCTATCACTGCACCGTGTTCGATGCCGACCCCAAGGCGGGCGGAATGATGCGAACGCAGATTCCGAAATTCCGGCTGCCGGATTCCGTGATCGACGAGGAAACCGATTACATTCTCAATCTCGGCATCGAGTTCAAGGGCGGTCAGCGCATCGACAGCCTGAAGCAGCTGCTCGGCGAAGGCTACGACGCGATCTTTGTCGGCTCCGGCGCGCCGCGCGGCCGCGAACTCGAGATTCCCGGCCGTAAGGAAGCAGCCAGCAATATTCACATCGGCATCGACTGGCTCTCCAGCGTGTCGTTCGGCCATGTCGAGAAGATCGGCAAGCGCGTGATCGTGCTCGGCGGCGGCAACACCGCGATGGACTGCTGCCGCACCGCGCGGCGTCTCGGCGGCGAGGACGTCCGAGTGATCGTGCGTTCCGGCTTCGAGGAGATGAAAGCGTCTCCCTGGGAGAAAGAGGACGCCCTGCACGAGGACATTCCGATCCTCAATTTCATGGTGCCGAAGGCGTTCACGCACGACAATGGCAAGCTCACCGGCGTCACCTTCCAGAAGGTGAAGGCCGAGTATGATGCCAACGGCCGGCGCAGCCTGGTGCCCTCAGGCGAACCGGACCAGACCATCGCCTGCGACGACGTGCTGGTGGCGGTCGGCCAGGAGAACGCCTTCCCCTGGATCGAGCGTGACTGCGGCGTCGAATTCGACAAGTGGAACATGCCCAAGGTCGATACCAGGACCATGGGATCGACCAATCCGAAAGTGTTCTTCGGCGGCGACGCCGCGTTCGGCCCGAAGAATATCATCTGGGCGGTGGCGCACGGTCATGACGCCGCACTTTCGATCCACAAGCTTGTCTCCGGCGAGGACATCACCGAGCGCCCGCTTCCCGACGTGCAGATCTCATCGCAGAAGATGGGCATTCATGAATGGAGCTACGACAACGACATCTCCAACGACAAGCGCTACAAGGTGCCGCATCGCGACAAGGTCATCGCGCTGAAGGACATCCGCGCGGAAGTCGAACTCGGCTATGACCTCAAGCTGGCGCTCGGCGAGGCACGACGCTGTCTGAACTGCGACATCCAGACCGTATTCACCGCGCCGCTGTGCATCGAGTGCGACGCCTGCGTCGATATCTGCCCGATGGACTGCATCTCCTTTACGGAGAACGGCGAGGAGGCCGACCTGCGTGCGCGGCTGAAAGTGCCGTCGCCGCATCTCGACCAGGACCTCTATGTCGCCGACGGCCTCAAGACCGGGCGGGTGATGGTGAAGGACGAAGACGTCTGCTTGCATTGCGGCCTGTGCGCCGAACGCTGTCCTACCGGCGCGTGGGACATGCAGAAATATCTCATCGACATGACTCACGCGGGTTCATCATGCCAATCCAAAAGCAGATCAGCAGCGTAAACGACTTCGTCGTCCGCTTCGCCAACGTCAACGGCTCGGGTTCGGCGAGCGCCAACGAGTTGTTCGCCCGCTCGATCCTGCGCCATGGCGTGCCGGTCTCGCCGCGCAACGTGTTCCCGTCCAACATCCAGGGTCTGCCGACCTGGTACGAGGTGCGCGTCACCGAGGACGGGCATCTCGGCGCGCGCGGCGGCGTCGACATGATGGTGGCGATGAATCCGCAGACCTGGGACAAGGACCTCGCCTCGATCGAGCCGGGCGGCTATTTGTTCTATGACTCGACCAAGCCGATGCCGGTGTCGAAATTCCGCGCCGACATTACGGTGATCGGTGTGCCGCTGACCGCCATCACCAACTCGACCTATACCGACCCGCGCCAGCGCCAGCTTTTCAAGAACATCATCTATCTCGGCGCGATGTGCGCCCTGCTCGACATGGACCCGAAGCTCGTCGAGCAACTGATCGGCGAGCAGTACAAGGGCAAGGAAAAGCTGCTGTCGCCGAACGTTCATGCGCTGCATCTCGGCCGCGACTGGGCGCTGCAAAATCTCAAATGCCCGATCGGCCTGCGCATCAAGAAATCCGACAAGGTCGGCGACCGCATCTTCATCGAAGGCAACAACGCGGCCGCGCTCGGCGCGGTATATGGCGGCGCCACCGTCTGCGCATGGTACCCGATCACGCCGTCATCGTCGCTCGCCGACGCCTTCGGCAGTCACTGCAAGAAGCTGCGGCACGATCCCGAAACCGGCAAGGCGATGTACGCCATCGTTCAAGGCGAGGACGAACTGGCTTCGATCGGCATCGTGATCGGCGCGTCATGGAATGGCGCGCGCGCCTTCACCGCCACCTCCGGTCCCGGCATTTCGCTGATGACGGAATTCATCGGCCTGTCCTACTTCGCCGAGATTCCGGCTGTAATCATGAACGTGCAGCGCGCCGGCCCGTCCACCGGCATGCCGACGCGCACCCAGCAATGCGACATCATTGCCTGCGCCTATGCCTCCCATGGCGACACCAAGCATGTGCTGCTGTTTCCGGAAGACCCGGCCGAAGCCTTTGAATTCGCAGCCCACGCCTTCGATCTCGCCGAACGGCTGCAGACCACGATCTTCGTGATGCTCGATCTCGATATCGGCATGAACCATCGTCTCTGCCGCCCGCTGAAGTGGGACGACGCCAGGCAATACGACCGCGGCAAGGTGATGACCGCGGAGTTGCTCGACGACGGACGCGACTTCGGGCGCTATCTCGACATCGATGGCGACGGCATCCCCTACCGCACCTATCCCGGCACGCATCCCACCAAGGGCTCGTTCTTCACCCGCGGTACCTCGCGCGACCGTTACGCGCGCTATTCCGAGGAAGGCTCGGTCTACGCCGACAACATGCAGCGGCTGGTGCGCAAATTCGAGAGCGCGCAGGATATGGTGCCGCGGCCGCTGCAGGCCAACGCCGCCAAACCCACCAAATACGGCGTGATCTATTTCGGCTCGACCGCACCGGCCATGGACGAGGCGATCGGGCTGTTGGAGGCGCGCGGCCACCACCTCGACAGGCTTCGGATCCGCGCCTTCCCGTTCCATTCCAGCGTCGCAAGCTTCATTGCCGACCACGACTTCGTCTATGTGGTAGAGCAGAACCGCGATGCGCAGCTTCGCTCGCTGATCGTCAACGAGAACGGTATCGATCCGGTCCGGCTGGTTCCGATCGTGCATTATGACGGCACGCCGATTACCGCACGCTTCATCGCCGGCGCCATCGGCGACCACCAGGGCCAGCTCAAGCTGACCCCGCTCCGGAAGGTGAAGTCATGACCTATATCGCCAAGCCGAAGTTCCAGCATCCCGGCCTTCCGAAGAACGATCTCGGCTTCACCCACCGCGATTACGAGGGCAAGATTTCCACGCTGTGCGCCGGCTGCGGTCACGATTCGATTACCGCCTCGATCATCGAGGCCTGTTTCGAGCTTTCGATCGAGCCGCATCGTGTCGCCAAGATTTCGGGCATCGGCTGCTCGTCGAAAACGCCCGACTATTTCCTCGGCAATTCGCATGGCTTCAATTCGGTCCATGGCCGGATGCCGTCGGTGCTGACCGGCGCCAATCTCGCCAACCGCGATCTGATCTATCTCGGCGTCTCCGGCGACGGCGACTCGGCCTCGATCGGCTTCGGCCAGTTCGCGCATTCGATCCGGCGCGGCGTCAACATGACCTATGTCGTCGAAAACAACGGCGTTTACGGGCTCACCAAGGGTCAGTTTTCGGCCACCGCCGACCGCGGCTCGAAGAACAAGCGCGGCGTGATGAATACCGACAGCGCTGTCGACCTGGTGGCGATCGCGCTCCAGCTTGGCGCGAGCTTCGTGGCGCGGAGCTTTTCCGGCGACAAGGCCCAACTGGTGCCGCTGATCGCGGCCGCGATCGAGCACAAGGGCGCAGCGTTCATCGACGTCATCAGCCCCTGCGTCGCCTTCAACAACCATGCCGGCTCGACCAAAAGCTTTGATTATGTGCGCGAGCACAATGATGCGGTGAACCGGCTCGACGTCATCACCGGCCGCGAGCCGATTACCGTCGATTACGCGCCCGGTACGGTGCAGGAGGTCGAGCAGCACGATGGCACCAGAATAGCGCTGCGCAAGATCGATGCGGATTACGACCCGCATGATCGGGTCGGCGCGATGTCGTTCCTGCAAAGGCACGCCGCCAAGGGCCAGATCGTGACCGGCCTGCTCTACGTCGATCCGGAGTCGGAAGACCTGCACAGCCACCTCGACACGGTGGACACGCCGCTCAACCAGCTTGGCGAGAAAGAGCTGTGCCCGGGCTCCGCTGCGCTGGACAAGATCAACGCCAGCCTGCGCTAGCGCGTAAGTAAAAGCTCCTTCCAGTCGCCGTCGAGGCGCGCGAGCGCGTCGGGAAGCGACGGCACAGACAGGCACCCGCCGGTTTCGTCCAGCAGGTTGAGGTGCTTCAGCCGCGCCAGCGCGCCGTCAATCTCAAAGGCGGCGGAGACACCGAACAGCTGCGCCAGCAACCCCTCGATGTGCGCAACGAGTGCCTCGCGTGTGAGGGGCCCTGCGGCGGTCAGCAGGCCGTAATAGGCGAGCAGCGCTTCTTTCCAATCCTGCTCCTCCGCCTCGCCGATGATGTAATTGAAGATCCCGGAATTATTATTGACGTTGCGATAATAGATATTGTCGGTGAGCTGCTTCTGATGGATCAGCGACTGGCGGTGGAAATTTCCCCATTGTCGCAGCATGAAGGCGCCAAGCGCGAACAGGCCGCTGAGCGCGGCCAGTGCCTGCTCCATGTCGTTATCGCGCATCGTGCCGTTGAGGCCGAGATAGAAGCCGGCTACGACAAACAATACCGTCATGCTCGAAGCAAGCTTGAGCAGGATCGGGACGCCGCCGACAAGCGCCGGCACGCCCAGTGTAAAATGGTCGGACAGACTCATCACCACGCGGACATTGGGAAACAAGGCCTCGAGATCGCCGCGCGCGATGTGGCGGAAATACTTGAACAGTACCGCGCCGCCGCGGATCTTCTGTTTACGACGCCTGGCGCTCCAGAGCGCCTTGCGGGCATCGGCTGGCGTCGTGTCGTCGGACTTGGTCGCAACCATCATCACCACATCGTCGTAGACCTCGATTTCGAGCGGACGCTTGCGCAATCCAAACCAGGCCGGAATATCGATGATCTCCTTGTGGTGCCCGCGGCGGAACATGCGGACATCGCGATAGTCCTCGACCGGCGCCTTGATCTTCACGCGCACCAGGGCGTGCTCGCCAAAGGCGCGTGCGATCTCGTCATGCGTGATTTCGACGAAGTTGGCCTCCGTCAGTACGCGGACGAACTCCTCGCTCAGGCGGCGATAGGCCGCTTCGCGATCGTTGGCGACGCCGCAAGCTTTCGGATCGACCTCCGGGTCGAAGTAAAAGTAGGCCTCGCGCAGGCGGTCAAGTTCTTCGAAATACTGGTGGTGGAAAATGGCGCCCAGCATGCGGGCAAATTGCCTAAGTCCGCCCTGCTGGGCTTCGTCAAGGCGGCCCTCGGCGACAAGCCCGCCGACAATATCCGACTTCCGCAGTGGAATGAAACGATCCCGCGGCTCTGGCGCGGCCGCCTCACCATGCGCTTCATTCACGAAGCTGTCGCCAATGCTATGAGAACCATGCCAGCGCAATCCCTTCAGACCTCATATGGAGCCGATCGGTAACCTTCGGGCGGCGCAATGACTTCTATGGCGAAAACATAACTTCATTGCGACCGTTACGCCACCGGCCGGGCCGCGAACTCGTTTCAACTCGGCGCCACGCTTCACGGCGCAGAATTTTTAGACGGCAAACGTTCACGTAGTTGTGCCGCAACCTTCCCTCGCCCACGGCGTGATGATAATATTTTTGCGGATTGACCCACGTAGCTGGAGAGTTCGATGGTTTTAGACGTTCAGAGTGAAATCGCGCGCGACGTCCAGCGTAAGCCGATCGAGGTGATTTCGACCGGGGCTGCACTTGGCGCCGAGGTGCGCGGCGTCGATCTCAAAAATATCGATGCCTCGCAATTCACGGCGCTCGAGCGCGCCTGGCACGACCACCAGGTCATTCTGGTGCGCGGCCAGACGCTCGGCGACCAGGACCTCATTGCGTTCAGCCGCCGCTTCGGCGATCTCGACTGGGCTCCGGTACAGGAGACCGGCCGGCGCTTTGTCGAGGGGCTACCTGAAATCTACATCGTTTCAAACGTGACCGTGAACGGCCAGCCGATCGGCAGCCTCGGCGCCGGCGAAGCCGTCTGGCATACCGACATGTCGTATCTCGAGGTTCCGCCGATGGCGAGCATGCTTTATGCGCTCGAGGTGCCGTCTGCCGGCGGCAACACCTCGTTTTGCAGCATGTACGCAGTTTACGAAGCATTGCCGGACAGGTTGAAGCGCCGGATCGCGGACTTGAAGATCAAGCACGACGGCACCTACAACAGCGGCGGCTATCTGCGCCAGGGCGTCACCGCAACCGACGATCCGAGGAAGTCGCCCGGCGCCGTACACCCGCTGGTCTGTGTCCACCCCGACACCGGGCGGCGCATGCTCTATCTCGGCCGCCGGCGCAATGCGTATCTCATGGGGCTCGCACTTGCGGACTCCGAGGCGCTGCTCGACGAGCTCTGGAATTTCGTCGCGCGCCCGGAATTCGCCTGGGAGCACGTCTGGAAGGTCGGCGACCTCGTGCTGTGGGATAATCGCTGCACCATGCATCGGCGCGACCCGTTCGATGACTCCGCACGCCGCATCATGCACCGGACGCAGATCAAGGGCAGCGCGGCGCCGGTCTGATGCGCCGATTAGGCGTTTCCAATACGGTCCTGCTGCTCATCTGCCTCATGTACCTGATCCTCTATGTGGATCGGGTCAACATCTCGACAGCCGCGCCGCTGATCAAGGCTGACCTTGATTTAAGCAACACCCAGCTTGGCCTGGTGTTTTCAGCATTCGCCTATCCGTATGCGCTGTTTCAGCTGATCGGAGGCTATTTCGGCGACAAATTCGGTGCGCGTCGGACGCTGTTCGTCAGCGGTCTTATCGTATGCGCGGCGACGGCTGCAACCGGCGCCGTCGGTGGAATTGCGAGCCTGTTCGCCGCGCGGCTTGCGCTCGGTATCGGCGAAGGCGCGACCTTTCCGACTGCGACGCGCGCCATGGCGGCGTGGGTGCCGGAGCGTAGTTGGGGTTTCGCCCAAGGCATCACGCATTCGTCGGCCCGGATCGGAAACGCGCTCACGCCGCCTCTGATTGCCTTGCTGGTCGGGCTGGTGTCGTGGCGCGGTGCGTTCGTTGTCCTTGCGCTCTTGAGCCTGGTCTGGGTGTTCGTGTGGTTATGGTACTTTCGTGATGTACCGGCAGCGCCGCCACTGACCGCCGAGGAACTCGCAGCGCTCCCTGTACGCAGCCGAGGCGCGGCCAGGCCGGTGCCATGGTTCAAGTTATTTCGCCGCATGCTGCCGGTGACCGCGGTCGATTTCTGCTACGGCTGGACGCTGTGGCTGTTTCTAAGCTGGATACCGTCGTTCTTTTACCAGAACTATCAGCAGAGCCTGACGCAATCGGCATTCTATTCGGCCGGCGTCTTCCTTGCCGGCGTGATCGGCGACACCTTGGGCGGCGTGGCGAGCGACCGCATCCTGCACCATACTGGCGACCGGGCCGCGGCACGGCGTAACGTTATCGTGGCCGGAATGCTCGGCGGCTTTCTGTTCCTGATTCCGGTGATCCTGGTTCACGACGTCAACGTCGTGGCGATCTCACTCGCCGCGGCATTCTTTTCCGTCGAACTGGTGGTCGCCCCGATCTGGGCAGTACCGATGGACATCGCTCCAAAATATTCGGGATCGGCGAGCGGCATGATGAATTTCGGCTTCGGCGTTGCCGGCATCATTTCACCCTTCGTGTTCGGCTATCTGATCGACAAGACTGGAAGCTGGACCTTGCCGTTTGCCGGCTCGATTGGCCTGTTGTTGCTCGGCGCCGGACTTGCGTTTCGCATGCATCCGGACCGTCCATTTGAGGTGGCGCCTGAAGGCGCCCCCTCCTGATCAAGGTTCGATGAGGGTCATTCACGTCGGTGAAGCAACGACAAACTCCGGCGTGAGGGTGATCCTGGCGTTAATGGAATTTGCGATGAAGCAGTGGGCTTCGACGCTTTCCATGCTTTTGCGGGCAAGCTCGAGTTCGGTCTCGCTTTTCAAGGTGACGCGGGGTCGGACCGTGACTTCAGTGATGTGGTACTTGCCCTCGACGTTGTCGAGCAGGCCTTCGGCTGCGCTTTCATATCCGATCGGGGTCAGGCCCTGGCGTTGAGCGAGCGTGAGGAATGTGAGCATCATGCATGTGTTGAGAGAGCCGACCAGCAGCTCTTCGGGGGCCCAGACGTCCGGCTCACCTTTGAACTCCGGCGGGCTGCCGACGACGATGTTCGGTTTTCCCGCTGCTGAAAGCATGCCACGCCGCGCCGAACTCCAGGTGCTTTTGGCATTATAGTGGAAAGACTTATAGGTAGTCTTTGTGGACTCCACGAAAACCTCCGAGGCCTCCGGTCACAGAGGGCGCTCGCGCCACCCTTTACTCCTTCGGCGATTTAGCCGGTAACCATTTACGCCGCTGCAGCAACCCCGCGCGGGCTCAAAACGTATTCCTTGAGCACGTTGTCTGCAGCATCGACTTCGACCAGCGATACGTCATAGCTCCAGAGATCGGCGAGGTGCTGCAGCACGCGCTTGGCGTCGGTCTCGTTCAGCTGGGCGCCCTTCACGACGGTGTGGCGCAACATCAAACGACGGTCGCCGGCAAGATCGACATCGACCACTTCGATGTTGGGATCGATGTAGCCAACGTCGTACTGCCGCGACAATTCACGGCGAACCCGACGATAGCCGCGTTCATCATGGATCGCATCGACCAGAACACCTTCGCGCTGCTCTGGATTGTCATGCAGATGAAACAACCGCAAGTGCCGGATCAATCGCGGGCTGAGGAACTGGCTGATGAAACTTTCGTCGCGGTAGTTGGCCCAGACATCGCGCAGTACCGCCATCACGTCACCGGTCCCGGCAATGTCCGGAAACCATTCACGATCCTCGTCGTCGGGATTGGACACGATGCGCTCGATGTCCCGCATCATCGCAAAGCCGAGCGCGTAGGGATTAAAGCCCGAAAAGCGCGGATCGTCGAAGTCGGGCTGAAACACCACATTGGTGTGCGACTGCAGGAATTCCAGAAAATTGCCGTCGGAAATCCGGCCCTGTTCGTGCAACCGGGTCATGATGCGGTAATGCACGTAGGTCGCGGTGCCTTCGTTCATGACCTTGGTCTGACTCTGGGGATAAAAATACTGCGCGATGTGCCGCACGATCCGGATCAGTTCGCGCTGCCAGGACTGCAGCCGCGGCGCCGTCTTTTCGAGGAAATACAGCAGGTTTTCCTGTGGCAGCCCAAGCAAGCTGCGGCGTCGTTCCGTGCTCAGCAACGCGGCGCTCTTGACCGGCCCGGTCGGAACGGTTCGCCACAGATCGTTGAACGCCGCCTCCTCGTGCAAGCGCCGCTCTCCGGCACGCTTTTCCTCCGTACGAAGATCGAGATTTTTCTTGCCGGGATAGCGATCGATCCCATGCGACATCAAGGCATGCGCAGCATCGAGCGTCTGCTCGACCGCCAGCCGGCCGTGCCGCTCCTCGCATTGCGCCACATAGCTCTTGGCGAAATCGAGATAATCGAGAATTCCATCGGCGTCCGTCCATTGCCTGAACAGATAGTTATTCTTGAAGAAATGGTTGTGGCCGAACGCGGCGTGGGCGATCACCAGCGTCTGCATGGTCGCGGTGTTTTCCTCCATCAAATAGGAAATGCACGGCGAACTGTTGATCACGATCTCGTAGGCGAGGCCCATAAGCCCTTTGCGGTAGAACGCCTCGTGATGCGCGAAATGCTTGCCGAACGACCAATGCTTGTAAAACAGCGGCATGCCGGCCGAGGAGTATGCATCCAGCATCTGCTCGGCGGTGATGACCTCGATCTGGTTGGGATAGACGTCGAGCCCCAGTTCAGACCGCGCAATCTCCTCGCAGGCATCGTGAATATGTTGCAACTTCGTGAAGTCCCAGTCCGCTCCCTCAAACAGGTATCCGGCTGTCGCGGTCATGGCGCGGCTTTCTCCTGCTTGCGGCGGCGCTGAAAGAGGTCGTGAAACACCGGAAAGATCTGGCTGCGGTCGCTGACCTTGCGCATCGACAGCGCCGCCCCGTCGGCGCGTAAACGCTGATACAGCGTCCAAAGCGATGAATCGGGCATATCGAACGTGCTGCCGCCGGTCTCGCCTACTTCCAGGTAGGCGAAGAACTGGCTGACCGGCAGTATCATCTCGGTAAGCAGCCGGCCCGCGACCTCTCCGTCTGAAAGGGAGTTGTCTCCGTCAGAAGCCTGTGCGGCGTAGATGTTCCAGTCCGCCGGACGAAACCGCGACCTGACGATATCGTGCATCGCCTGCAGCGCACTGGATACCAGGGTACCGCCCGATGCCGGCCCGTGAAAGAAGGTATCTTCGTCGACTTCTTCCGCGCGGTCGGTATGTCGAATGAAGACGATCTCGACATGGCGATAACGCCGCGTCAGAAACACGTAGAGCAGCATGTAGAAGCGCTTGGCCAGGTCCTTCATATGCTCGGACATGGAGCCAGACACGTCCATCAGACAAAACATGACGGCCTGGGCTACCGGCTTCGGCATGGTTTCGAAGCGGCGGTATCGGATGTCGATCGGATCGATGTACGGAATCCGGCGAAATTTAGCCTTCAGCGCTTCGATCTCGGCCATCAACTCGATGCGGCGCGCCTCGTCGCAGTCTTCGATCTCCGCCTCGAGTTGCGCGATCTCTTCCGGCCGCGGTCGTCGCAACGCGGTCCGCCGGGCCATCGCGAGCCGCACCGTACGGCTTACCGAAATGTTGGCGGGCGAGCCGGAGGTCGCGTAGCCAGCCCGATGAAGCCCCTCGCTCTCGGCTTCAGCAAGCTTCCGCTTGGCGAGGTCCGGCAATTCGAGGTCGTCGAGGAACAGATCGACAAATTCATCGCGGCTGAGAACGAACCGGAACCCATCCTCGCTATCACCTTCACCCGGCTCGGACGCTCTTCCGCGGCCCTCGCCCGAACGCGGAAGCCTGTCGCCTTCGATGAATTTCTTGTTTCCGGGAAGCACCATATCGCGCGTGCCGCCTTCGCGGCGAAAGCGCGGTTCGTTCATGCCGTCGAGCGGGATGCTGATCTCGCCGCCTTCCAGCACATCCTTGATGTCGCGGTCCTGTGAGGATTTCTTGACCGCGCCCTGAACCAGCGCCTTGGCACGACGTAAAAAGCGCTGGCGGTTCTCAAGACTCTTGCTGCCAGGATTCAGGCGCCGATCGACGATGTGCATAGCCACCCTTGCATTGGCCTCAGCCGGCTTGCTTCACTCGCATGTACCATTCGACGAGCCGGCGAACCTGACGTTCGGTATAACCGCGTCCCACCATGCGCTCGACAAACTCGCCGTGCTTCTTCTCGGTATCGCCGTCCTTTTTTGAGCCGAACGAGATAACCGGAAGAAGGTCTTCAACCTGCGAGAATATCCGCTTCTCGATGACTTCGCGAATCTTTTCGTAGCTGGTCCAGGACGGATTCTTGCCGCTGTTCTGTGCCCGCGACCGCAGCGAGAACTTGACGACCTCGTTGCGGAAGTCCTTTGGATTGGCGATGCCTGCGGGCTTCTCGATCTTGGTCAGTTCCTGGTTGAGAAGCTCGCGATTGAGCAGCTGGCCGGTGTCAGGGTCCTTGAAGTCCTGATCTTCGATCCAGGCATCGGCATAATCCACGTAGCGATCGAACAGGTTTTGACCATAATCCGAATAGGATTCGAGATAGGCTTTCTGGATCTCGTGGCCAATGAATTCCGCATAGCGTGGCACGAGCTCGGCCTTGATGAATTCAAGGTAGCGCTTTTCGACCTCCTCGGGAAGCTGCTCACGGCGGATCGCCTGCTCAAGCGCATACATCAGATGGACGGGATCCGCACCAAGCTCCGAGGTGTCGTGATTGAACGTTGCGGCCAGAACCTTGAATGCGAAGCGCGTCGAGACGCCGTCCATGCCTTCGTCGACGCCGGCAGCATCCTTGTATTCCTGAACGCTGCGGGCCTTCGGATCGGATTCCTTGAGGCTTTCACCGTCATAAACCCGAAGCTTCGCGAACAGCGTGGAGTTTTCGTGCTTGCGAAGACGTGACATCACCGAGAAGCGCGCCAGCGTCTCCATTGTTGCCGGCGCACACGGCGCGGCAGCAAGTTCGGATCCAGAGATAAGTTTCTCATAGATCTTCTGCTCCTCGGTCACCCGCAGGCAGTACGGCACCTTGATGACGCAGATGCGGTCGATGAAGGCTTCATTATTCTTGTTGGCCTTGAAGCTTTGCCATTCGGATTCGTTCGAATGCGCGAGAACAATGCCGGTAAAGGGAATCGCACCGATATTCTCGGTGCCGATGTAGTTGCCTTCCTGAGTCGCCGTTAACAGCGGGTGCAGCATCTTGATCGGCGCCTTGAACATCTCGACGAATTCGAGGATGCCCTGGTTGGCGCGGTTCAATCCCCCGGAATAGCTGTAGGCATCAGGATCATTCTGGGCGAAGGTCTCCAGCTTGCGAATGTCAACCTTGCCGACGAGCGAGGAAATGTCCTGATTGTTCTCGTCGCCCGGCTCGGTTTTCGCGATCGCGATCTGCCGCAAACGCGAGGGCTGGATCTTGGCGACACGGAATCGTGAAATATCGCCACCGAAGGCTTCCAGCCGTTTGTAGCACCACGGACTCATCAGACCGCTCAGGCGACGGCGCGGAATGCCGTACTTTTCCTCAATCATCGGCCCCAGCGATTCCGGATCGAACAAGCTCAGGGGACTCTCGAACACCGGACTGAGTTCGTCGCCGGCCTTCAGAACATAGATCGGGTAGACTTCCATCAACGACTTCAGTCGCTCTGCCAGCGACGATTTGCCGCCGCCCACCGGCCCCAGCAGATAGAGAATCTGCTTGCGCTCTTCCAGACCCTGAGCTGCGTGCCGGAAGAAGCCGACGATGCGCTCGATCGTTTCTTCCATGCCATGGAATCCGGTGAAGGCCGGATAGGCGCGCATTGTCCTGTTCAAAAAGATACGGCCAAGGCGGGCGTCCTTGGCCGTGTCAATCATCTGAGGCTCACCTATTGCGGCCAGCAGCCGCTCGGCCGAATTGGCATATCGCATCGGATCGCCTCGACACGATTCCAGATATTCCGCAATCGACATATCGGTTTCGCTTCGAGCCTCAAAGGACCGGGCGAAAGCATTGAACAGAGAATCGTTGTACATGATCCCTCTCCTCATATGGTCTGCTGCACTGCTGGCTCTGGCTACTTGGTACCACGCCGCCGGAGCGCTCCCGCATCCTGTCGCGAATCAGCATCAGCACATGGCCTGATTGGACACTCGGCAGACTTCGCCAGCAATCCACATCCTGTGCAGCGAATGAGTTGTAAGCAGGCATTTTGGCCAATAGTTGTGCGAAAGCAGCGGTTATTGCTGAACATGATGTGATTTCTGCAGGATGTATCCCCGCTGCAACATTTGAAATTCTAAAACTAGGCCCGACAGAGTACATAAAGGCGCCCGCCGCTGAGAGCTGTTTTACTTGAAGATTCCAGGCAATACTAACGCGTCGACCCTTCACTAACGCGTCAACCCTTCAACCAGTTCCGCGCGCTGAACCAATTGGGAGATCGGTGCCTCGTCGGATCGTTCGGCCGGCTCCGAGAGCGACTTGGCCGGCCCATTGCCCGACATCATGACATCCGTCACAAAATCGCGCCGACATCGCCGTCAAACAGCCGCCTGCCCGGGGATCGATATCAACCTTGGGGATCGATATGTTGTGAATGGCGTTATACTTTCGGAGCACGCATATTTCGCCCGTCAGCATCCCCTTCAGGGCTGGTTGACAAGATTTGCCTTCACGCCTGAAAAAGGCTCCCGGATGAAAAAGGCTCCCGGAAGCCGAAAAATGGGCCAGCTCGAACAGAACAAGGCATCATGAATCCCGTCAAAGCACTCGAAAGCCACGGCCAGGCGGTCTGGCTGGATTTCCTGGCCCGCGGCTTCGTCGCCAAGGGCGACCTCAAAAAGTTGATCGAGACCGACGGCGTCAAGGGCGTCACCTCGAATCCATCGATCTTCGAGAAAGCGATCGGCAGTTCGGACGAATATGACGGCGCCATCGGCAAGGCGCTGAAGTCCGGCGATCGGCCGGTGGCCGAACTGTTCGAGCATCTCGCCATCGAGGACATCCGGCATGCGGCGGATGTGTTGCGCCCGGTCTATGACCAATTGAAGGGCGAGGACGGCTTCGTCAGCCTCGAAGTATCGCCCTATCTGGCGATGGATACCAAAGCCACGATAGCCGAGGCTGAGCGGCTTTGGAAGGACGTCAAACGCAAGAACTTGATGGTCAAGGTGCCGGCGACGCCGGAAGGTCTGCCCGCTATCGAGCATTTGATTGGCGAGGGCATCAGCATCAACATCACGTTATTGTTCTCGCAAAAAGTTTATGCGCAGGTCGCCGAGGCCTATCTCTCGGGCCTCGAAAAATATGTCGCCGGCGGCGGCGATCCCTCCCATGTCGCGAGCGTTGCCAGTTTCTTTGTCAGCCGCATCGACAGCGCAGTCGACAAAGAACTCGATGAAAAGATCGCAAGGGCCAATGATCCCACCGAAAAGGAGCGGCTGACCGCGCTGAAAGGCAAGGTTGCCATCGCCAACGCCAAGCTCGCCTACCAGGATTACAAGCGCCTGTTCTCCGGCGCGCGCTGGGACAGGCTGGCGGCCAAAGGCGCCAGGCCGCAGCGATTGCTATGGGCTTCAACCGGCACAAAAAACAAGGACTATAGCGACGTGCTCTACGTCGAGGAGCTGATTGGTCCCAACACCATCAACACCATGCCGCCGGCGACGCTCGACGCCTTCCGTGATCATGGTACGCCGCGCGACAGTCTTGAGGAGAATATCGGGGATGCCAAACATATCCTCGCAGAGCTTGAGAAATCCGGCATCTCGCTCGATGCGATCACGGCCGATCTGGTCAAGGACGGCGTCAAGCTGTTCGCCGACGCCGCCGACAAGCTTTACGGGGCGGTCGCGCACAAGCGCGCAACGGTGCTCGGCCACGATATCGACCGCCAGGAGATGACGCTCGGAGGCGGCCTCGGCAAGGCTGTCGAGAAAAACACCGAGGACTGGCGCGCGTCGGCCAAAATCCGCCGGCTCTGGAACCACGATAAATCGGTCTGGACCGGAACTGATGAGGACAAATGGCTGGGCTGGTTGAACAGCGCCGCCGCGGCCGATATCGCCGATTACGAGGACTTTGCGCACCGTGTGAAGGGACAAAACTTCACCGACGTTGTGGTGCTTGGCATGGGCGGATCGAGTCTGGGGCCGGAAGTCCTGGCACAGACCTTCGAAAAGCAGCCCGGCTTCCCGAAACTTCACGTGCTGGATTCCACCGATCCCGCGCAAGTGCGCAGCATGCAGGCTTCGATCAACATCGCCGACACCCTGTTCATCGTCTCCAGCAAGTCCGGCGGCACCACCGAGCCGAACGTGATGAAGGATTATTTCTTTGCGCGCGTCTCCGAGGCGATCGGGGCCGACAAGGCCGGACATCGCTTCATCGCGGTGACCGATCCCGGCTCGTCGCTGGAGAAGGTCGCGACCAAACAAGGTTTTGCGCGAATCTTCCACGGCGACCCGACGATCGGTGGCCGCTACTCCGTGCTGTCGCCGTTCGGGCTGGTGCCGGCCGCAGCGGCGGGCATCGACATTGCGACCCTGCTGAAGCACGCGCTGGCGATGCTGCGCTCCTGTGGGCCCGATGTGCCGCCGCATCAAAATTCGGGCGTACAGCTCGGCCTCGCCATGGGCCTCGCCGGGCTCGAAGGCCGCGACAAGGTGACGATACTATCGTCCAAAAAGATCGCCGATTTCGGCGCCTGGGCCGAACAGTTGATCGCGGAATCCACCGGCAAGGACGGCAAGGGCCTGATCCCGATCGACGGTGAGCCGCTCGGCGATGTGGCGCTCTACGGCAACGATCGATTCTTCATCGACCTTCGCACCGAAGGCGAAAGCGACAGCGCCCATGACGACCAGCTTGCCGCGCTGGAAAAGGCTGGGCACCCCCTCGTCCGCATTGTCATGAAATCGATCGACCATATCGGTCAGGAGTTTTTTCGCTTTGAGATCGCCACCGCGGTGGCAGGCGCCGTGCTCGGCATCAATCCGTTCAACCAGCCTGACGTCGAGGATGCCAAGATCAAGACCCGGGAATTGACCGTGGCGTTCGAAAAATCTGGCGCGCTGCCTCCGGAAGAGCCGGTGGTATCGACCGCGCAGGCCGATATCTACACCGACGACAAGAATGCCGCGGCCTTGCGCAAGGCCGGCGCCGATGGCGATCTCGGCTCCTGGCTCAAAGCCCATCTGGCGCGTTCCGGCGCGGACGATTATGTGGCGCTGCTCGCCTATATCGAACGCGATTCCGCGCACATCGACGCCTTGCAGCAGATGCGGCTCGAGGTGCGCGACAAGCGTCATGTCGCAACCTGTGCCGAATTCGGCCCGCGTTTCCTGCATTCCACCGGGCAGGCCTACAAGGGCGGCCCCGACAGCGGCGTATTTCTGCAGATCACATCGGACGATGCCAAAGACCTCGCGGTGCCCGGACAAAAAGCCAGCTTCGGCGTGATCAAGGCCGCACAGGCCCGCGGCGATTTCGACGTGCTGACCGAGCGCGGCCGTCGTGCCTTGCGCGTGCATCTCAAGGGCGATCTCAAATCGGGATTGGAAATGCTCGATGCCGCGATCACCGAGGCGTTAAACTAGAGCATGATCCCGAAAAGCATGCCCTCGGACTTGATCAGAGGGTAGGTACTGGTTTCCGGATCAGATCATGCGCAAGAAAAAATAAGGACCTGTTCAAAATGCAGCTTGGCATGATCGGCTTGGGGCGGATGGGCGGAAACATCGTCCGCCGGCTGATGAAGCACGGACACTCCACCGTGGTTTTCGACAAGGATCCGAAGGCGGTCGCGGCGCTCGCGGCCGATGGTGCGGCCGGCTCAAGCGCGCTGGAAGATTTCGTCAGCAAGCTCGAGAAGCCGCGAACCGCCTGGGTAATGCTGCCGGCCGGCAAGATCACCGAGGCGACGATCGATGCGCTGTCGAAGCTGATGCAGGCCGGCGACGTCATCATCGATGGCGGCAACACGTTCTGGCAGGACGACGTCCGCCGCGGCAAGGCGCTGAAGGAGCGCGGCATAAATTACGTCGACGTCGGCACCTCAGGCGGCGTGTGGGGGATCGACCGCGGCTATTGCATGATGATCGGCGGCGATCAGGCAACGGTCGATCGCCTCGACCCGATCTTCGCGGCCCTGGCCCCCGGCGCCGGCGATATCGAGCGCACCGGCGGGCGCGAGGGGCGCGATGTCAGGATCGAGCAGGGCTACATTCATGCCGGTCCGGTCGGCGCCGGGCACTTCGTCAAGATGGTTCATAACGGCATCGAGTATGGCCTGATGCAAGCCTATGCCGAAGGCTTTGATATTTTGAAGAATGCCAATATCGACGCCCTGCCCGCCGAGCATCGTTTCGATCTCGACATTGCCGATATCGCCGAGGTCTGGCGGCGCGGCAGCGTGATCCCGTCATGGCTGCTCGATCTTACCGCCTCTGCGCTCGCCAGGAACCCTACGCTTGAGAGCTATTCGGGATTCGTGGAGGACTCCGGCGAGGGCCGCTGGACCGTCAACGCCGCCATCGATGAAGCCGTGCCCGCCGAGGTTCTGACTGCGGCGTTGTTCGCGCGGTTTCGCTCGCGCAAGCAACACACCTTCGCCGAAAAGATTCTCTCGGCAATGCGCGATGGCTTCGGCGGCCATAAGGAGCCGCAACAGCATCCGGACCCGGTTCGGCAGAATGCGCCCGACATCGTCAAGCCAAAGGCCGGCCGCTCGTGACCGACGTTCCTTCCAACCAGACGAAGCCCGATCCCTGCTCCTTCGTCATTTTCGGCGTCACTGGCGACCTGGCGCATCGGCTGGTGATCCCGGCGCTTTATAACCTTGCGGCGACCGGCCTGCTCCCCGACAAATTCTGCGTGGTCGGCATCACCCGCAAGGGCATGCCGAACGACGAGCTGCGCAACGGCCTGATGAAGGGCCTGCGCGAATTCGCCACCCGCCCGGTAGACGATGCGATCGCCACACGCCTGTTGGAATGCGTGACCTGCATCGCCGCCGATCCGACGGAGCCGGCCTCGTTCGACAAGATGCGGCAGCAGATCGAGCGGCTGGAGGCAAACCGGTCAACCGGCGGCAACCGTCTGTTTTACCTGGCGACGCCGCCGGATGCGTTTGCGCCGATCAGCAGGGAACTCGGCCGCACTGGTTTGCTAAGGGAAGAAAGCGGCGCATGGCGGCGGCTGGTGATTGAAAAGCCGTTCGGGACTGATCTTGCCTCGGCGAAAGTCCTGAATGGCGAACTGCTCAAGATCGTCGACGAACACCAGATCTATCGGATCGATCACTACCTCGGCAAGGAAACGGTGCAGAACATCCTGGTGCTGCGCTTTGCCAACGGCATGTTCGAGCCGATCTGGAATCGTAACCATATCGATCATGTGCAGATCACCGTCGACGAGAAGCTCGGCGTCGGCCATCGCGGCAGTTTCTACGACTCAACCGGCGCGTTGCGCGACATGGTGCCGAACCATCTGTTCCAGCTGCTATCGCTGGTCGCGATGGAGCCGCCAATCCGGTTCGATGCGCATTCGGTGCGTTCCGAGAAGGCCGACGTACTGGCGGCGATCCAGCCCCAGAGCGAGTCCGACGCGCTGAAGAATTCCGTGCGCGGCCAGTATCAGGGTGGCAAGATCGGCGACACCGAGATTGAAGACTATGGCAAGACCGAGGACGTCAAGCCCGGCAGCACCACCGAAACCTATGCCGCGTTGAAACTGACCATCGATAACTGGCGCTGGGCCGGCGTTCCCTTTTACCTGCGTACCGGCAAGGCGCTCGGGATCAAGCGCACCGAAGTGGCGATCAAATTCAAGCAGGCGCCGTTTGCCATGTTCAGCTGCACCGCCGCGGAGACGCTGGCGGAGAACTACCTTGTGATCGGCGTCGAGCCGACCGAAGGCATCGCGCTGCAGTTCAACACCAAAGTGCCCGGACCCTCGATCCGGATCGACGGCGTCGAGATGAAATTCCGCTACAAGGATTACTTCAAGGCGGAACCGGCTACCGGCTATGAGACGCTGATCTACGACTGCATGATCGGCGACAACATCCTGTTTCAGCGCGCCGACAGCGTGGAAGCCGGTTGGAAGGCGGTGCAGCCGTTCCTCGATGCGTGGAAAAGCGCGGGCGCCAAGGGCCTGCAAACTTACAAAGCCGGCAGCGAAGGCCCCGCCGACGCGGACGGACTTCTCAAGCGCGACGGCCGCAGCTGGCGCAAGCTCGGTTAGATCGGATGGCTCGGGACGATCATCGCCAGGTGAACACCAAAGTGATTGAGGTTTCCGACTCTGTCGCGCTCGCCAAAGCCGCAGCGGAGCGCGTCATGGCAAGGATCGCCGCCAACGGCGATCGCGTGGCGATCTGCCTGACCGGCGGATCGAGCCCGAAACAACTCTACCAATTGTTCGCGACCGATGCCTTTCGAAGCCGGATCCCGTGGGACCGCGTGCACTGGTTTATCGGCGACGAGCGTTTTGTCCCGGCCGACGATCCGCTCAACAACATGGGCATGGCGCGGCAGATCTTTCTGGATCGCTGGGCGCCGGCTTCCAACATCCACCCGATTCCGACCGATACCGCTGATCCCGACAAAGCCGCGCGACGATACGAGAACGAGTTGCAAACGTTCTATGGCGCGGCACAGCTGGACCCTGCCCGGCCGTTGTTCGACGTCGTGCTGATGGGCGTCGGACCCGATGGCCATACCGCATCGCTATTTCCCGATTATCCCGCCATCGAAGCGACCGGGCGCTGGGTGGTGGGCGTACCGCAGGCGCACGTCGAGCCATTCGTGCCGCGGGTGACGCTGACCTTGCCGGCGCTCAACTCCTGCCGCGAAATGCTGTTCGAGGTGGCGGGTTCGGAAAAGCGCGCGATCTTGACGCGCGTGCTTGATGGCGAGAACCTGCCCGCCAACCGTGCGCGTTCCACGGGCGAGACGATCTGGCTTGTGGATACCGCAGCGTTGCCGGAGCATTTTCGTGGACGATGAGAACGGCGAAACCCCCTGCGCATTGATCGTGATGGGCGTGTCCGGCTCCGGTAAAAGCACCATCGCTGACGGGCTTGCCGAACGGCTACGCTGGACTTTCGAGGATGGCGACAGGTTTCATCCCGCCAGCAATGTCGCCAAGATGAGCGCCGGCCATCCCCTCACCGATGAAGATCGCTGGCCCTGGCTGCAAGCGATCGCCGATGAAATCGACAGGGTTTGCAAGGCCGGCGAACATGCGGTGATCGCCTGCTCTGCGCTGAAGCGCGTCTATCGTGATGTCCTGGTGCATGGGCGGAACGATGTTCGCCTGGTCTTTCTCAATGGCACACAGGAATTGATCGCAAGCCGCCTCGTCCGGCGAAAGGACCATTTCATGCCGCCGGGCCTGTTGGCGAGCCAGTTCAGCACTCTCGAACCGCCAGACGGAAGCGAAAACCCCATAACCGTGTCAATTGACGCTTCGATCGAAGTCGTCATCGATGACGTCGTCTGCCAACTGAATCTAACTCCCGCTGAACACGGCACGCCGCGCAGGAACCGCTCATGACCCGCATCGCCCTTGTCGTCTCCGATGTCGACGGCACGCTGCTGACCAAAGACAAGACCTTGACCGATGGCGCCAAGCGCGCGGTGCGCCGGCTGTACGATGCCGGCATCGGCTTCACCATTACCTCAAGCCGCCCCACCGTCGGCATGGGGTTTCTGATCGAACCGCTCGCGATCACGCTGCCGGTCGGGCCCTTCAATGGAAGCTCGATCGTCGATCCACAATTGAACCCGATCGAAGCACATCTGATCCCCGCGGCCACGGCGCAACGCAGTCTCGATGTCTTGAACGAATTCGGCGTCGACGTCTGGCTGTTCACCAACGAACTCTGGCTCACCCGCCGGCCCGACGGCGAATACGTTCCGCACGAAAAGCTCGCCATCCGGACCGATCCGACCATCGTTGAGGATTTTGCGCCTTATCTTTCGACCGCCTGCAAAATCGTCGGCGCCAGCCCCGATGCTGTGCTGCTGCTTCGTTGCGAAGCCGCGATGCAGAAGGCAGTTGGTGCGCAGGCTACCGTGGTCCGGTCGCAAAGCTATTATCTCGACATCACCCCGCCAGGGCACGACAAAGGCACCTTCGTGCAGGCGATGGCCAAACGTCAGGGCATTTCGACCGATGCGGTCGCGACCATCGGCGACATGCAGAACGATCTGGCCATGTTCAAAAAGAGCGGCGTCTCGATCGCGATGGGCAACGCGACCGACGATGTCAAGAAACTGGCGACGCATGTCACCGGCTCGAACGAGGACGAAGGCTTTGCGGGCGCGATCGAATTTGTTCTGAAGCGCAACGCGAGCTAGCCGGGATCCCTCCCCATTGTGGTATCCCCGAGGGCCGACGGCCCGAAATGAGCCGGTGCCTTCCGAAACAAGTTGTGGCAAGTTACGGAAAACAAGCGATCAGATGAACGGGCTGCCGCCCGAGGATGGAGCCAGGCATGAACATCCCTCACATCCCCGGCATGACCGACGAAGAGCTGATCGTCTACGCCATGCGCGAAGCTCAATTGGTGCTTGCCCAGCACATCGAGCGGAGCCCGCAGGACGGCGAGGAAACGATCGCGCTGCTGCTGGAAATTCTTGATCGTCAGGACGTTGTTGCGGCGACCGATCGGCTGTGCCGGGGGTATGGACTGAAGCCCATAAATTAGTTGACCCAGGGGTACGGCCCCTGTTCGTCAATCCAGTCCCGGCGGTTGTTCGTCAGTCGGCGCTGGGCATCGGCTTCATGACACAGCTCCGATTTTTTCAAATCATGCGTTTTCTGAGCCATCGCTCCGTTCCCCAAAAAAAGAAGCCGGTCTTCCGACCGGCCCCCTATTGACGCGACTGGTTTGCTCCGACGCAGCCGACTTCACCCGTCAGCTTTGGCGCGAGATGACTAAATCGTCCGCTGACGCCCGCCCGCAACCATCCCATAGACGAACAGCACAATGACGGCCCCAACGACGGCGCCGATCAAGCCCGCGCCCTGGCCGGGACCATACCATCCCAGGGCCTGCCCGAGATAGGTCGCTACGAACGCGCCGACGATTCCAAGGATCGCGGTGAGAATAAAGCCCGACGGCTCGTTGTCCCCCGGCATGATGAACTTGGCAATCACGCCCGCGAGAAAGCCAATAATGATGGTCCAGAGAATGCTCATCTCGATACTTCCCTTATTAGCATTACAGGTGACGAAGATGCTTTCAGATTTATGCGCCGGGCAGACGGCCGTCCGGCGTGTATTTGTCCACGGCCGCCGGAAGCTCCCGCGATAGAAGCTCTTCCTGCGAAAGGCCGGTCTGCTGTTCAAGTGCTGCCAACACGTCGGGACCGATCGCCTGCTTCAGTTGCGGCGGCGAAACATCCTTGTTGGGACCGTCGTTGACCCAGGACTGGGCGGTCTCGCCCTGGCCGTTCTGCTTGGATTTTTCGAGCAGTTCGCCCATGCCGCCGCTCAGCAGCCCGCCAACGCCCGCGCCGCCGAGCATTCCGCCGAGGTTGCCGAGCAGCCCACCCTGCCCGGACTGCTGCGTGCCGCCGCCCGGCGTCGGATTATTGGCTGAGGCGCCGTTGAGCATTTCTGCCAGCTTGTCCCGGTTCTGGTAGCCCGCAATCGCGAGCAATCCCAGAAGTGCAGTCATCGATGGCATTCCGCGGCTCATCTTCGTCTCCAGTTGGAGATCTCGACCTCGGCAACGCCCGATCTTAAAATCAGTTCCGGTGCGAGGTTGACCGCAACCGGATTTGTCAAACCGCGCCAGCGTATTGGCCGGTTGTGTGTTGGCTGGCGTACCAAATAAGACGACCCGCCGAAGCGGGTCGTCTTGAGTATGCGTCGCATCGCTGTGCGCTGGAGCTGCGCTCCTTGCGGGCCTCGTCAGCTTTGCAAGACTCGCTGGCGCTCAGCTCTTGCGACCGCCTTGCGGCGCGTCGACGAACACCACCGGTGTCCCCTTCTTGACGCTGTTGCCCAACAATACCACGTCCCAGTTCGTTAGCCGGACGCAACCGTGGGATTCGGATTTACTGACCCTGGAAGGATCAGACGTGCCATGGATGCCATAGCCTTCCGATGAAAGCCCAATCCAATACGACCCCACCGGGTTGTTCGGCCCTGGCTTGATGGTAAAAGCCTCTTTGGATTTTACGCCTTTGAACTTGTAGTCCGGATTATAGCGATAGTTCGGATTGGCATCGGCCGAGACGACCTTGAGCGTGCCAGCCGGGGTTGGTCTCTCGTCACTTCCGACTGTGGCTGGAAAGAAGGCAACAAGCTCGCCCGAGGGCGCGAAAGCCTTGACTGTCTGACCCGATTTATCGACTTCGATCCGGCCGACCTTCAACCTGGCTTGTTTGGTGAGCACGTTGGTAACGGACACGGTTTCGCCAGGCTGATCAAATTTCTTGCCGGGATTCAGCGCAGCGAGCAGCTCTTGGCTCATATGAAACTTCTCGGCGATGGCTTCGCGAGGGCTCGTATAGCTGAGCGCCTTGAGGCTTTTCATGTCCTCCATTTTCACCGGCAGTTTTTCCAAATACGGTCCTTGCGCATCGCTCCTGGAAATCTTGTAATCGGTGATGACGGGGTCGCCGCTGGTCCCTGCCAGCGCTTTCCAGATCTCCGGCGTGAGCACTTTGTCGGAGGCCAAACCTTTGGCCTCGGCGAAGGCTTTCAGAGCTTTTTGCGCATTCTCACCGAGCTTGCCATCGATTTCCCCTGGCGAGAGCCGAACCCGATCCAGAAGAACCTGGAGCTTGACCACGACAGCATCGACTTTGTCATCGGCCGGAAGCTTTGCGCGATATTCCGCGCCATTGATGGTTGCCGCATCGAGGCCGGCACACAGGGCCGGAAACACCAGCCAAGTCGACAAAATCGTCGCGACCAATAGGCGGATCATCAGGCAACCTCCAGCGAATCTGGATGATAAGGAATTGGGCGCTCGCGAGTTCCACACCATACCGAAGTGAAGGCCACCCAAGCCCGGCGGCTAGTCCGCTCCTACTTCGACCGCTGCATCGCCGGCTTTTCGACCGGCTGTTTGGCATCGCTGAGATTATGAGCTGTATTGATCAGCGCGATGTGGGTCAGCGCCTGCGGGAAATTGCCGGTCTGGCGCCCTTCGCCGGAATCGAACTCCTCCGCCAACAGGCCGAGATCGTTGGCAATCCCCACTACCCGGTCGAACAGCGCCTGCGCCTTGGCGATTTCGCCTGATAACACATAGGCGTCGGCGAGCCAAAGGGTGCAGGCGAGAAACGCGCCTTCGATCGGCTGCCGTTCCTCCGAAATCTCGCGGGGATCGTGCCGCAGCACAAATCCGTCGCGCATCATATATTTCTCGATCGCCTCGATCGTACCGCGAACGCGGGGGTCGGACGTCGGCAGGAAGCCCACCGCGGGCAGCAGCAGGATGCTGGCGTCGAGCAATTGCGATCCGTAGGATTCGACAAACGCGTTCTGCTCGCGATTAAAACCTTTGTCGCAAACTTCGCGACAGATGGTATCGCGCAATGTCCGCCATCGATCGAGCGGCGCATCAAATCCGAACTTTTCAGCGCTTTTGATGCCGCGATCGAACGCCACCCAGGTCATCACTTTCGACGAGACGTAATGCCTGCCCTCGCCGCGCCGCTCCCAGATGCCATGGTCCGGCTGGTCCCATACAGCAGCCAGGTGCTGCAGCACCGTGCATTCCAGCGCCCAGGAGCCTTCGTCAAGTTCCAGCTCGGCCATGCGCGACTGATGGAACGCGTCGATCAGTTCGCCGTAGACATCAAGCTGCAGCTGGGCGTGCGCCGCGTTGCCGATTCGAACCGGCCGTGCGCCTTCGTAGCCTGGCAACCAGCCCGCTTCCCATTCCAGCAGCCGCCGCTGGCCCATGATGCCGTACATGATCTGCATGTTCGCCGGCGATCCGGCCACAGCGCGCAGCAGCCAGTTGTGCCACGCGGAGGCTTCCTCGGTGTAGCCGCTGTTCATCAGCGCCAGCAGCGTAAAGGTAGCGTCGCGCGGCCAGCAAAACCGGTAATCCCAGTTTCTCGCGCCCCCGAGCTTCTCCGGCAGCGAGGTGGTCGGCGCCGCGACGATGCCGCCGGTCGGTCCGTAGGTCAGCGCTTTCAGCGTGATCAGCGATCGCAGCACAAGGTCCCGGTTATCTCCCTCATACGTGCAATGACTGCACCAATCGGTCCAGAAATCCTCGGTATCCTGTAACGCGTGCGCCGGATTGATCGGCCCAGGCAGCGGCAGATGCGATGGTCCATAGGTGAGCACGAAGGGGATGGTCTCACCTTCGCCCACCGCGAAATCGGCTACCGTGGTCATGTCCTCGCCGCGGGTCTCGGCCGGGGTTCGCAGCACGGTCATGTCCTGCCCGCAGATCGCAAGCAGCGCGCCATCGTCGGTCCGCTTGACCCAGGGGATATCGGTGCCGAACCCAAACCGGATCACCAGCTCCATCCGCAGCTTCACCCGGCCGCGCACGCCGCGCACCAGTCGGACCACGTCGGAGGCGTTGCCGCGCGGTGGCATGAAATCGATCAGCGCGACGACACCGTTTGCGGTTTCAAAGCGGGTCTCCAGGATCAGCGTATTATCCCAGTAGCGGCGCGAGGATTTTACAATTTCCTCCGCAGGCGCGATCAGCCATCGGCCATGCTTGTGGGTACCGAGTAAGGCCGTGAAACACGCGTCGGAATCGAAGGCGGGCCAGCACAGCCAATCGATCGATCCGTTGCGACCGACCAATGCCGCGGTCTCGCAATCACCGATCAACCCATAGTCTTCAATTCTTGAGGACAATCGCTATCACCGCTGAAATGGTTTGTGCGTCAGATCGCCGCGCGCGTCCGCTCCCCCGTTGCCGCCCTGAGGGCGGGAGCGTCGATCGCGGATGCGATCTCGTCGATCGCAAGCGGCAGCCGCCGCCGCCAATTCGGATGTTCGTCCACGGTGCCGGGAATATTGGGCTGATCGATCACGCCCAGCAGATCCTCCAGCGATATCGCAAGCAGGCGGGATTTGGTCCGCGCCAGAAAGCCGGCGACAGCATAGAGATCGTTACCGTCGATGGCGTGATGACGCAGCACGTCGGTCAGCATCGCAAGTGCATGCCATCGCGCGTCGTCGCTTTCGCCGGGATCGATCCCCAGCGACCGTTTCAGCGCGAGATCGCTGAAGCAACGCCAGCCCGCATAGGTCGACAGATCGTGGGTGTTGAAGGTGACGAGGGCATTCGACGTATAGTGGTCGACACCTCGAAACGAGCCATGACCATCACGCTCGAACATCATCACCTGATACGACCAGATGCCCCACTCCGCCATTTGCTCGCGAAAACCCTCCGGCACGGTACCGAGATCCTCGCCGATCACCACGCATCGATGCGCCACGCTTTCCTGCGCGGTCGCCGCCAGCAGCGCCTCGAACGGCATTTGCACATAGACGCCGTTGTCGGCGGCAAAGCCATGCGGCACCAGATAAAGCCGCTTGAGGCCGAGCACATGATCGAGCCGGATCGCGCCGGCATGGCGCATCGAAGCCCGCAGCATCTCTCGATACGGTTCGAAGGACTGAATTTCCAGACCGGCGGCGTTGAACCCGGCAAGGCCCCAGTTCTGGCCGGCGGTGTTGAGCGCATCCGGCGGCGCGCCGACGGAGAGATGCCGGGAAATCGCGCTTTGTTCCTTCCACGCGTCGAACCCGTCGGCTTGCACACCGACAGCCACATCGAGATACAGACCGACCTTCATTCCGAGCCTCGCGGCGCGATCGCGGCACGACTGCAACTGCTGGTCGGCAGACCATTGAACGAATTTGACGAACTCGATCTCTGCAGAATCAGGGCCCGCGTGAAGTGCTGCGCTTCGAGCGTCGTCCGGCTGCTGCCACTCCGCCGGCCATTCCCACCAGGGCCGATTGAATTTATGCCGCAGAACTTCGAAGCAGGCGAACCGTGAAAGCATTGCCCCGCGCTCGTTGCGAAACTTCGAGAAAGCCGCCAGACGTTCGGTGCTGGGATTGGTCTTGAAGATCTCAAACGCCAATCGCAGCCCGCGCCATTTGAGTTCGGCGACGGCGGCATAATCGACGATATCGCTCTGCCGCAGCCGCACGATGGTGTCGCTGTTTTCGGCGAAAGCGCCGAGCTGAAATTCCGGAAGTTTTTCAACGTCGATATAGAGCGGATTCAGAAACAGCCGGCTGTTCGGCGAATAGGGGCTGCAATCGGCGGGGCGGTCATCGAACAGCGCGTGGAGCGGATTGAGGCCGACACCATCCGCCCCCAATTGGCTCGCGAGTTCAAGCAACCCTTCGAGGTCGCTGAAGTCCCCGATTCCCCAGTTGCGAGCCGAGCGGATGCCATAGAGCTGGACCGCGAGTAGCCAGCACCGGTCGAAATCGCCGTCGAATGCCCTTGGCGGCGCCACAATCAGCGGCGCTTCTTCGGTAACGGAGGAAGCATCGGCCAAATGGAGCCGGTACGAACCAACACACAGATCCGACGGCCAGGCGATGACGCGGTCACAGGTCTGGCCCCGCGCCATAACCTTAAGACCCGCCATGATTTTCCAGCGCAACGGCGGCACGGCGGCCTGGCTGAGTTCGGTCCGCGAGGGCTGCCCGGACCGGACCACCACCGCTTGATTGAGCAACGGCTGCGGTACCCGAGCCGGCAGGGCATCGAGAATAATTTTCAGCGCCGCGGCGTCCGTCACATGGCGGTGACCCTGACCATCGAAAAATTCGGTCTGGATTCCGAGGTTTCTAGCTTGGGTGAAAAGGTCCATTCGGCACGCTTTGCACGCGACGGCGAGAGACGTCGCGAAATTGTCTAGATGCAGGAAGAGGATAGCCGTGGTTAACTCTCTGGCATCCCCGCCGTTCCCAGGGAACCATTGCCCAACGAACGGCTTTGTATAAATGTCCGGAACGTCTCCTTTCCCGCAAACGAAACGGGACGTCACTTCCATGTCAATGGCATCACCGTGAACAAAACAACTCAAACTGTCGAGAGCGCCGCAGCCGGCGGCGGCTTTCATATTGAAGATGTTTATCCCCTCATCGACGGCGGCCGCTTTGCCGTGAAGCGTATCGTCGGCGAGCGCGTCGAAGTTTGGGCGGACATCTACCGCGACGGGCATGACGTGGCGGCAGCGTCCGTGGTCTGGCGTCGCGAGCAGGACCGGGAGTGGCGCCGCGAGCCCATGACCCACCATGGCAACGACCGCTGGAGCGGATCCTTTGTCCCGGACGCGCCCGGACGTTATGTCTATGCGATCGAGGCATGGACCGACGAATTCGCGACCTGGCGGCACGGATTTGAGCTGAAGCAGAAAGCCGGCGTCGATCTTAGCCTCGACGCGATCGAAGGCGCAGGAATGCTGACGAAGGCGCAGTGCGGCGGGCCGGCCGCGACCGCCATCATCGTGCGGCAATGCGAGAATTATCTTCGAACCGGCGACGTCGCGCCTCTGCTGACAGCCGAATTGAATGACGCCATGGCCGAAAGCCAGTTACGGCCCGATCTGACGCGATCGCCATTGTTTCCATTTGTCGCGGACCGGCCGCGGGCACGGACCGGCGCGTGGTACGAGATGGTGCCACGCAGCCAGGGCATTAACGTCGGCCAGCACGGTACCTTCAAGGATTGCATCGCGCGCTTGCCTGATGTCGCGGCGATGGGCTTTGACGTCGTGTATCTGACGCCGATTCATCCGATCGGCCACATCAACCGCAAGGGCCGCAATAATGCGGTGACCGCGGCGGAGGGCGATCCCGGGAGTCCCTACGCCATCGGCGCCACCGAGGGCGGCCACGATGCGGTGCATCCGGAATTGGGCACGCTGGAGGATTTCCGCGGCTTCGTCGTGGCGTGCAAGCTGCTCGACATCGAAGTCGCGCTCGACTTCGCGGTCCAGTGTTCGCCCGATCATCCCTGGCTCAAGCAGCATCCGCAATGGTTCAGGCGAAGGCCCGACGGCTCGATGCGCTATGCGGAAAACCCGCCCAAGAAATACGAGGATATCGTCAACCCCGATTTTTCATCGGAGGACGCCGGCGCGCTGTGGAATGCCTTGCGCGACGTGGTGCTGTTCTGGATCGAGCAGGGAGTCAATATCTTCCGGGTCGACAACCCCCACACCAAGCCGTTCCGGTTCTGGGAATGGCTGATCCATGAAATTCAGCTTCGCCATCCCGATGTCATCTTCCTCGCGGAAGCATTTACCCGGCCGAAGCTGATGAAGGGCCTTGCGAAACTCGGCTTCACCCAATCCTACACCTACTTTACCTGGCGCACCCAGAAGTGGGAGCTGGAGCAGTATCTGAACGAGTTGACGGCTTATCCGGAGCGCGATTTCTATCGCCCGAATTTCTTCGTCAATACGCCTGACATCCTGCCCTACCATTTGCAGAGCGGTGAGACCTGGATGTTCAAATCGCGCGTCGCGCTTGCCGCTACGCTGTCGAGCACCTACGGCATCTACAACGGGTTCGAATTGCTGGAACACGATCCAATACCCGGCAAGGAAGAATATCTCGATTCCGAAAAATACGAGATCAAGGTGCGGGATTGGGACCAGCCTGGCAACATCAAGCCCTACATCCGCGACCTCAACCGTACCCGGCGCGAAAACGCCGCGCTGCAACAGACCAGCCAATTGCGCTTCATTCCGATCGATGACGGCAACGTTATCGGCTTTGTCAAGGAATCGGTCGATCAGACCAACACAGTCGTCGCGGCCAT